>ERZ761602.546-NODE-546-length-79961-cov-6.598441_pt1 | contig 79961 bp, 70 predicted proteins | sample MGYA00512165_ERZ761602 | MGnify/ENA primary metagenome ERZ761602 (study PRJEB28899, sample SAMN02445085) | bioreactor sludge metagenome | biome: EBPR sludge; isolation source: Thorneside wastewater treatment plant | place: Australia: Brisbane, Thorneside Wastewater...
GTGCCCGCCGTGGTGGCGGGCACCGTAATCGTACCCGTGGGGTTGACCGTCAACGTCGGGGTGCCTGCAGCTCCGCCGACAGTGACGTCAATGACGGTCTCGCCCCACTCAAAGCCGCGAGTCGCACGCAGGACGATACGATAAGTCGAGGGCCCCGTGACCGTGGGTGCAGTACCCGTGATGTTGGTGGCAATGCCCGAAGCCGTGGGCGAAGCGGTCATAGCCAGTCCCGTCCATGCGGGCGCGCCGCCGGTAATCGGCGTCACGCTCTGGATGGTCCAGGCGTAGTTGCCAGCTTCTTTACCGCCCGTGGCCGAGAAGTTGTTGGTGCTGGTCCAGGAGGCGCCCGACGCGGGGGCCGGAGCACCCGCGACCGGGGCACCCGTCGTGCCGGCAGGGGTAACGGTTACTTTGGTCGTGGGCGCGGTAGGCGTGTAGATAATGGGCGGCGTCACCGGAGGAGCAATGACCGTCAAGGCACGATTTGCAGCGGTGGTACCGGGATTGACCGTGCCAAACGTAACCTGGAAGAACATGTTGCTGCTGGGCGTAGAACCCGTGCCCAGCTTCACAATGACACGGAACCTTTGCAGGCCGGTCAGAGAGGCCGTCGTCCGCGTCTGGAAAGCGGCGGCACCCACGGTGGTGGAAAGCGTAAACGTCGGGGTTTGGCCGCCGTCGTTCTGCAGGTCATAAAACTCAAAGGTCGTGGACCCCGCTCCGGTGCTGGTGGTGGCGACATAGGCAATCATGCCCAAGGTGCAGGTGTTGCTCGCTGCTCCGAAGTTGACTTCATAATCAAACTGGAGCTGATCTGCGGCGGCATTGAGGTTGCCGTTGCCGACCGCGACGCCGCCCGACCAGACTTCAGAGAACACGTTGGTCGTGGAGCCAATGGTAGCTGCGGGCAAAGCCTGATCCCAGTCGCCTACGAGCTGATACGGCACGGAGGGGCCGGGAGCGCCAGCCGAGATGTCGTTCACTGAAATCGTAAAGCCACACGGAAAGGTCGGCGTCCACGTTCCGCCCACCAGCGACTGGTCTGGCTGAATCGTGTAGCAGAAACGATGGCGCCCGCTGTAGGCCGGCGTCACGTAGTTGATGGCAATGGAACCTCCAGTCGCAGGCAACGTTGACCCCTGCAGACGCAAGATGGGGTTGGCTGCAACCCACTCCGCGATGCTGGTCGCTGCTGCGGAACGATCCGTGTCGCAGAGCGAGAGCTCGATGCCGGCATTCGTATTGCAGGTAATAGTGAACTCCAGAGTGCGCGCAAAGGCAGTCGCGCCGAAGTCCACCTCGAAAATGACGTCCTGGCTGGCAATCTGGCCCTGAGACGTAAAGAAACTTGTGCCGCCGTTGACACCGATCGGCCAAGTCTGCGCACTCAATGCCGGAGGCAGCGCCCCAAGCCCAAGCAGCAACAATCCAAGTAGAACGATCTTCTTCATCAGTCTTCCTCCTCCTGTGCGCTGCCCTTGCGCTGTCTCAATGCCAACACCGCCAAGCCTCTGCTCGGCGCACCTTGTCCCGATCGAACCGTTCTCTAGCGCAAACGTCGATCCTACCTCCCGGTTCAGGAGATTCAATTCACATTCGTGTCACCATTGGAATATCGCCCTCTCTCCCGCGTTCCCTGTCGCCTCCCCTCCTGCTATACAGCCGCCAGGAGACCACCATGCCCAAGCACTACTCGCTCACTGCCTCACTGAAAGACGCCTTCAAAACCGACGTATCCGTGCGCAGCCACAAGCTCGTGATGGACGAAACGCCCGACGTCGGCGGCAAGGACGCCGGACCCCTGCCCTTTGAACTGCTCGCTGCCGCGCTCGCCGGTTGCACCGCGTTGACGCTGCGTGCCTACGCCAACCACAAGAAGATCGCGCTCGATGGCGTCGAGCTCGAAGTCTCCCTTACGCGCCGCGACCCCAGCGAAGTCGTCGCCGCGGGACCCGGCGCCAAGACCGTGGTAATCAAGAAGAAGCTGAAGTTCAGTGACAAGGTCTCGGCGGTCCTGCGCCAGAAGCTGCTTGAAATCGCGGCCAAATGCCCCGTCAACAAAGCCCTGCTTGAGGGTTGCGAAACCTCGGCCGAACTCGCCTAGGGGCAGCGGCCAGGGGCGGGTGGAACGCTGTCCATTCGCCCTTGGCCATGGACTTCACCCCTTCGTCGCTTTCTTCACAATCTCGCGGTCGAAGTAATTGCTGCCCATGCCGGCATCAATCACGAGGCGCTGGGCGTTAATGCCGCTGGAGCGCGGCGACAGCAAGAACGCCACCACGTTCGCGACCTCTTCTGTGCTCAGCGCCTTGTGACGCAGCGTTGCCATTTCCGCGAAAAGATAGCTGTCCATGTAATCGGGGATGCCCGCGCTGGCGCTTGTCTTCAAAAGGCTTGGCCCCACCGCATTGAAACGCACGCGCGTATCTGCCGCAAAACTCTTGGCCAGAAACACCGTCGCGCTGTCCAGCGCGGCTTTGACCGGGGCCATGTATCCGTAGTTTTCCGCGGCCATGCGCATGTCGGAGATGCCAATCGTGACAGCCGCTCCATCGGGATCGATGAGCGGCTTGAGCGCATTGGCCAGAGCGATGAATGAAAAACACGAGACGTTCACGGCCTGCAGAAAATCCTCGCGCATGACCTCGTGGAACTTCTTGAAGCCATCGCGGTAATTCGCAAAGGCGATGCTGTGCACGAAGCCGTGAATCTTCGCGTGGCGTTGCTTTACGGCCTCAGCCAGGGCTTCAATCTCCGTTTGGCGTTCAACGTCGCAGCACAAGATGCCCGACTGCGAACCCTTGATGCCGCGCTCTTTGTCGAGCAGCTTTCCGATTTCCTCGCGGCGCGCCTCGTTGCGCACGACGTGAACGACCCGGGCACCTGCCTCGTCGAGCACGCGGCCGACGTGCCAGGCAACGGACTTCCTGTTGGCGGCACCGAAGACGAGGATGGTTTTGTCTTTGAGCTGGAGGAAGTCGGGCATGGCAATGGGTTTAGCACGAAGGAACGCCAATGGAAGCCCGGCCAGCCGGGGCCTGGCAGTCACTGCTGCGCTATCAGCGCGACGATGAATTGCACCGTCAGCACCTTCTTCACACCGCTGGTGACCTTGCCGGTCATCAGAAAGGCATTGCCCATTTTTTCGTCGAGCGTGACTTCGACGCGGCAGGTCTCGCCGGGCAGCACCGAGTTTTTGAACTTCGCGTCCTGGATGCGCGTGAGCATCGGAATGGCGTGTGGGGCGGTCACCCCCGTACCCGGTGCCATTAACAGTATGGCCCCGGTCTGAAAGCACGACTCGCAGAGCAGCACGCCCGGCGTCAGCGGTGACCCGGGGTAATGCCCCGCGAAGAAGGCTTCGTCGGGGCGATAAGTGCGCTCAGTGACAATGCGGCCTTCGCCCTGCTCGACGATGCGATCGACAAACAGGAACGGCGGGCGATGCGGAATAGTGCTCAGCACGTTGTCTTCAGCCATGTCACACCTTTTCCCACGCTTCAATGCCGCCTTCAACTACCTTGAACATCGGATGCGCGCGCGGATCATCCAAAGGCGTCTTCAAACACGCAGGGTCGCACCGTCGCAGTTTCGTGCGCAACTACTTCCACTCAATCGCCGGCTGCCCTCGCGCCGGCAGGCCATCAGGCCGCACACGTCGAGATACTTGGGTTGAATGGGCCAAAGCCTCATTTGAGCCAATCCTCCGTGTGTCGATGGCGTCCCAGCCCTATGGTGTCCCACTCATCATTTGTGCCGCGCCTCACGCCCAGAACTTTCAGAAGACCGTTCACATCCTGTTGGTCACTGGATGGGTAGACCAGCACCCCGCCTTGCCAGCCAAAGGCGAATTGCTCGCCTGCACCGCCCCAGTACTCGGCCTGCACGTACCCAATCAGCCCTTCCTGTGATGCCTGAACAAGAAAGGCTTCAACCCGCGGGCGAATCAACGGGTTCTCCTCAGGAGTCAAGTCGCTTGAGACCGGCCAACCGGCCGCATCCATCAGTTCGTCCGGGAGTGGGATCAACGCCAGCCGCGGATCCAACGGCAACGGGACCACCCGCATGCCCGCCGGGCAAACGCGCAACAGGTGTTCCTTCTCGCCGATGATGGCCTGAAGGAAATACGCCATGTTCACAACCCCAGCTGCGGCTCGAAGAACATCATGATGGCTGAGGCGAGCAATGTCATCCATGTCAGCCACCAGACACCGCGAAGCAGGCCAATCAACTTCGCCGGCTTGTTCGCGAGTGTCGAAACGCTGACCATTAGAACGAGGGCAACGCACGACAGACTAGCGGCACCGCCGATGAACACGCCCCTGTCAGGCTGGTGAGATTGCCCAAAACTCGCAATGATTGAACTCAGAGCCCCGACATCGGCAGCAAATGCCATCAATCCGCCAAGCGCGGCTCCAAGCGATTGCGATGGCTTCTCGCTTTCAGCGGTAGTCATGCCAGCTCCTTACGACGACCGCGACGCAACTTGCTCGGCTCTTGACCGCTACCGGGTTTTCAATCCGTGTCCATCGGTGAAATTCGTGGCTCACATCCGCGCGCCCACGTAGGCATCCACTTTGTTCGCGGCGATCACGCCGTAGTTCGCCGCGCCAAGCCAGCCAGACATGATGATGCCCACGCTGCCCGCGTGAAAAAGGCCAGGCAGCTTCTGGTCGAGGTCCATGCTCACCTTGAGACCTTCCCACTTAGTGCCAAACGACGCGCCCATTTGCTGGTGCGTGTAGAACTCGAACGTGCGCGGCGTGCTGACTTCGATGTGATCGAGCTTACTGCGGATATCGGGCAGGTATTTTTCGAGATGCTTTAAAGTGCGCTCGGCTAGGTCGGCCTTGGCCGCTTCATACTCCTTCTCTCCAAGATTCTTCCAGTCCGCGTAATTCGCGTTCGTGGAACTCACGATGGTGTAGCGATCAATGCCCGGCCGCGTCTTGGGGTAATAGAAGCTGAACGTTCGCGAGAGCGTGTGCATGTCACACAGTTCCTCGCTCGTGAAACTCTTGGCCTCGCTGCAAAAGAGCAAGTCCGTGACAAACGGAATCGACTCGCCTTCGCGCACGCCCAAATAAACCTGGCACGAGCTGTTCGCAAGCCGCACGGCTTTGGCCTCTGCGGCGAACTCCGGCGAAAAATGCTCGATCCCCACCATGTTCAGGATCGTGGATTTGATGTTTGCGTTGCTGAGCACGGCTTTGCATTTGATCTCGCGCCCGTTGGCGCGCACACCCGTGACGCGGCCATGCTCGACGTTGATCTTGTCTACGAGCACGCCCGAGAACATGTCGACGCCGTTCTTCTGCAGCTCTTTGCGCATCTTGAGGATGAGCTGGTCAGTGCCGCCCGAGAACGTGAACACACCCTTGCTCATGAAGTTTGAAAACACGATGCCATAGGCGACGGCGGGCTCAGCCAGCGTCGAGCCGTTGGCGTAAGTGATCGGCTCCATGAGCAGCCGGTGAACATCGTTGCGGCCGGGAAAGAAGCGGTTGAACAACTGGCCACAGGTTTCGCCGGTGTCGTTGTAGAAGTCGAGGCCGCGTAGGTAGGTGAAGAATGCTTCAACTGTTTCCGGCTTCAGGCCGAAGACGCTCACAAGCTTGGCCGAGTAATCCTCGCGATTGAACGAGGTTTCAAAGGAGAACTGCGGGTTGTCGAATTTGATGGACTCAAGCTGGACGATGGAGTTGGCGATGTCCTCGTTCCAGTATTTCTTGCACGTCTTCTTCATGCCCACCGGAAAGCCGTGCAGCGAGATGTCGAAGATGTGCCCGCCGGGCCGTTTGAACCACGTCGCCATGCCGCCAAAATTGTAGTGCTGCTCGACAAGCAGCACGCGCCGCCCCTGCTTGGCAAGCACGTTGGCGCCGGTCAGCCCGGCGAGGCCGGAGCCAATGACCACGACGTCATACTCGGCCTTGGCCTTATCAATCGGGTTGTGCTTGCGCTCCGCCCGACCACCGGACGAACCCTGCAAAACGCGCTTGTTCTCGCGCGCGAGGGAGAAAACTTCGGTTGACGGTTTCGTATCAGTCATCGTTTCCCACCAGAGCCCATCGTGTAAGCGATGGGACCCCGCGAACGGCCAAGAGCAACCTCACGCGGAGAATCAGTCCTCATCCTCAATCCAAGGCTGGTCCTTTTGATCGAAACCGGTGAGCACTACTTCGCCCCAACGTGGGGCGTAAGGATCAATCGGACCTTTCTGCTTTCTCGACTACCACATGCTCTTCTCTGCGTCTCTGCGCCTCTGCGTCAGGCGCTTTTCATTCCGCACACAGAGTCCCATCGCTTACGCGATGGGCTCTGAAACAGTGCTTTCCTTCAGCACCCAGCGGTTGGCCATTGAAATGCCGCTCAGGGCGGCTCCGATGATGCCCAGAAATCCCTGGTCGGTGCCCATGATGGTCAAACCCTTGATGCCGGTTTCGCCCGTGCGGGATTTCCTGGGCGAGCCGTAGACCGCGCCGCCTTCGTGGCCGGTGAAATGGGTGATCGTGCGCGGCGTGAACATGTCGACGAGTTGGACATTCGAGCGGAAGTCGGGCAGGTGGGCGGGCGTCACGGCGGCCACGCTGCGTTCGTAGAAATTCTGCTTGGCTTGGGTGTAGGTGTCGGTTTTCGAGGTATCAGGTATCGGGTACCGGGTTTCAGGAATCGCTTTGCCGTTACCTGATACCTGAGACCTGATTCCCGATACCTTCCATTCGCTCGGAATCAGCACCTCGGAACTTCCATCGCCTCGCTCCAGCGCTGTCCACTTCGCGTAGTTCGCGATGTTCGTGATGCGTACCAGCGGGTCGATGGGTTTGGGCAGCTTGAAGTTCTGGGGCATACAGATCACGCCGGAATCGACGTCGCAAAGCTTGTCGGGGCAGCGGTATTCGAAGCGGTCGCGATTGGAGAAGAAGATGATGGTTGCATCCGTCTTAGGCGGCGCGTCGAGCACGGAAATGGTTTCGGTGAATGACAATTTGCCCGTGGCATCGGCCTCCGGCCGATGTCCAGACATTGACGGGACGCCAATGCCACGTTCACCGTTCACCAGCTTGTTTGTCTCCACCAACCCCGCGCTGCTTAGAACGTGGTCGGCCTCGATGATTTCGCCGGATTCCAGCTCAACCCCCACCGCTTCGTTTTCGCGCGTCAGAATGCGTTTCACGCCCGCGCGCAGGCGCAGTTCGCCGCCCAGTTCGCGATAACGGTTCGTGAGCAGTGAAAGCACGTGGCGCACGCCCGCCTGCGGCCTGGCAAAACCTTCAATGTAAATGCTCTTGAACATGACCACGAACTGGTCCCAGTCCATGTCGTGCTCGCGCGCGGAGCCGTAAAACATGAGCGGGCAAAACAGCATGTCTTCGAGAAGCGACTCGCGGATGTGGCGCCGCACAACTTCTCGCGCGCTGATTTGTGGCGCATCGAGATCAAGCTCGTTGAACGCGACAATCTCTCGCGTAAGCGCATCGAAACCGTCGATCTCGCGCGGGAACGCGCGGCGCACTTCGCCCCTTAGATTTTCGAAGTCGTTGTCAAAGCGCAGCTTCGCGCTCGGGAACGAAATCAGCGAGAATGATTGCTCGTGCAGGTCAAGCTGCTCGTGCCGCAAGCGCAATTGCTTCAACAGGCGCGTGAGCGGCTTGCCCTTCGCTCCGCGCGGCACATAGTTCGTCATCGCGTGCAGGCCGACGTCGAGCTGCCGGCCCTTGAACTGGTAGAACGAGTTCAGTCCGCCCCAGACGTAATGCCGCTCGAGAATGACGACGCGCTTGTCGAACATGGCAAGGCGAATGCCGGCGGCAAGGCCGGACATGCCCGCACCAATGATAACGGCGTCGTACTCCATAGCGGATCGCTGTTCGCGGCCCGCAGTTGGCAACTGCGCTTCGCCACTGGCGAACCGCAAGCCGCGAACTGCGAGCAGAGTTAGACCTTCGCCGTCTTGCTCACCAGTTTGCCGCGCAGGTAGTTCACGCAGCTGTCCAGCGTGGCCAGCTGCATGTAGTCCGTGTCGGGCACGTTGACGCCATAGCGCTTGCGCAGCTCCATGACGATGTCGAGGAAGTCCATCGAGTCGAGATCCATCTGCTCGCGCAGGCGTACGTCGGGCTTGAGGTTGCTGGTGTCCTCGTCGGGGGCGATGTCGCTGATGATGTCGATGATGGCCTGCTTGATTTCCGCGTCGTTCATTGCTCTCTCCTGAGTTACTAGGCGCTAGGCTTCAGGCGCTAGACACCTCTCCGTTGTTGTTTAACCAGCGCCAGACGCCTAGCCGCCAGCGCCTGAAAATCTCCTCACAATCAAAGCTGAGTTGATGCCCAGCATTCCGAAACTCATGTTCATGATTGCGTCCACGCGCTCGGCTTTCCTGCTCTGATTGATCACCAGGCCGCGCATGGCGCACTTTGGGTCGAGGGATTCGACGTTTATCGTCGGGTGCACAATCCGGTCGTCGAAGCTGGGAAGGTTGCCGGCAAGCTCCAAGGCACCTGCCGCACCCATGGCGTGACCGATGAAGCTCTTTGTGTTGTTCACGTGTACGCCGGGGAAGTCGCCGAACACCTGATTGACCGCAGCGGCCTCCATCTCGTCGCCCTGCATCGTGCTCGTGGCATGCGTGTTGACAATGTGAATGTCGCCGGGCTCCATGCCGGCCCGTTTCAGAGCGCCGCGCATGCACTCGGCCTGCCGCACCGAGTTCGGCAGGACGTAGTCGCTGGCATCGGAGTTCACGCACCAGCCCGCGATCTCGCCGTAGATTCTCGCCTTGCGCTTGAGAGCGTCGTCAAGACGCTCCAGCGTGTACAGGCAGCCACCTTCCGAAATCACGATGCCGTTGCGCGCGGCATCGAAGGGCCGGCTGGCCTTGGTCGGGTCGTCGTGAGTCGCCAGCGCCGTCTGGGCCTTGAAACCGGCGAAGATGCCAAACGTGTGGATGCTTTCGGAAACACCGCCGCCCAGGGCCAGATCAACTTCGCCCAGCATCAGCATCTGGGCTGAGTGAATCAGTCCCAAGTTGCCCGCGGCGCAGGCCGCGCCGATGCAGTAGGCCGGGCCCGTTGTACTCAGCGCGAGCGTGACTTCACCCGCGGGATTGTTGGCCACGGTGCGCGGATTGTGATGGTGTGTCCAGAACGAGAGGTCGTAGTTGTATTGCTTGACGTTGTGGATTTCGGTTTCCGTCTCCACGTTGCCGTGCTCAGTCGTGCCTACAAACACTCCTACGCGTGAGCGGTCGACGTCCCTGATATCGATGCCGGCGTCCTTGAGCGCTTCGTGGGCGCAGTAAATGCCGATGCTGCCCGCGCGCGTGCCGCGCCGGATGTCCTTGCGGCTCTGGTAGCGGGTGGCCTCAAAGTTGCATTGGCCCGCGAGCGTCTTTCCGAAGTATCGAATCTCGTAGGGCGTCACGCCGGACTTGCCATTGAGCAGAGCCTGGCGGAACTCGCCAAGCGAGTTGCCATTGGGGGCGGTCAAGCCAACGCCGGTGATCACGATCCGGGGCAGGTTACTCACGCTCGCCTCCCTTGCGGATCAGCTTCATGGCCTCGTTGCTGAGCTTGGCGCCCATGCCCATCATGCGACGCATCAGGCGCGACAAGCGAGTGTCAGCGTCCATGCTTGTGCCGTTGGCAGTAGTCACAAAAAACTGGATGGCGCCCTGGGCAATGTCACTGGTAGTCACGATGCTTTGAAGCGTTTCCACGCGGGGGTCGCGCGCATCGCCGCGCTGCACCATGTTCAAAGCCGCGCGGGCGGACTCTTTGAAACGCTCGATGGCGACCTGCTCGCGACGGCGGAGCACAGTGGCCACGATGCTGAGGGTGTCGCTCACCGGCGAATGCAGCTGGCAGCGATGCGTGGGCGAGAATTCGCTCGTGATCGCGCCCCACTCGCGCAACTCCGTGAGCGCTTCGCTGGCTGAGCCAATACTGATGCCTAACTGTTCGGCAATCTCAGCCAGTGATAGCGGCCTGCCCGCAAGCACCAGCATGCCCCAGACGCGGCCCTGCCGCTGCTTGAAGCCGATCGCCTCGAAGAAGGTCTCGAACTGCGGAAGGAACTCCCGCAACTTCTCGTCCATCGGTGCTTCAGTCTTGGTGGGCGGCATGTTGAGCCTCCGTTTTCACGTAATCGTCCAGCGCTTCCACGCCAAAGCGCCTGGGCTCATAACCCAGGTCTTTGCGGGCGCGCGAAATGTCAAACCAGTGGCTCGTCGCGAGGTTCTCCGCGACAAAGCGGGTCATGGGCGGCTCCTTCGAGGCGCCGAACAGCCCGTAGAAGAACTCAAGCACGGCCCCGGCTCGATAAGCGGTGACACGCGAGACCTGGCGCGTGATGGGCTTCAAACCGAAGCGCGAGATCAAGGCATTGATCCAAGCCCAAAGCAACACAGCCTCGCTTGAAATGAAATAGGCCTTCCCGGCCGCCACCTCGATTTTCTCAAGGGCCAGCAGGTGCGCGTCGGCTGCGTCCTCCACGTGGGTGATATCAACCTTGTTTGTGCCGTCACCCACGCGCTTGAGCTTCCCCGCCCTCGCACGCGCAAGCACCCGCGGCACCAGGTGCGGGTCACCCTTGCCCCAGATGAGGTGTGGCCGAAGTGCCACTGTTCTCAACGCGCCCACGCCGTTGGCCCCGAGTACCTCTTTCTCTGCCATGCATTTGCTCTCCGCGTAATGCGTGAGAAAGCGTGTGGCATAGGGCGTATCTTCGTTGGCGCCCTCCAGCGCCATCGCGCCAAAGACGACGCTGGGTGTGCTGGTGTAGATGAGGCTCGTCACGCCATGGGTGTGGCAGGCAGCCAGCACATTCTGGGTGCCGCGCAGATTGATGTCGAAGTATTCGCTCCGCGAACCCCAGACTCCGGCCTTGGCCGCGACGTGAAAGACCGCATCATGTCCGGCTATGGCCGCCGAAACCTCAACGGCATTGCGGAGGTCGCCCTTGGCCATCCTCGGGTTGCGCGACTGGCGTTTAAACCCCTTCTCAAACAGCCCCGTGCGATCAGAGGTCGCGATAGCAGAGTCCGAGTGCGAGGCAACGCTGCGTGCAAAAACCGTGACTTCATGGCCCGCATCGACCAGGCGCTGCACGATGCGCGCACCAAGAAAGCCGTTGCCGCCGGTGACGAGAATTCTCATGCGGAACCGCCTTTGCCGCCCACTGGCAGAGCGTGGCGACGCGCGAGTTCGATGCGGTCGATCTTGGCGTTGTGGCGCACGTCGAGGGGAAAATCGTCGTCAAAAATGATGCGGGCAATGCCGCGCGTTACGGGACTCCGTGCCGCCAGCTCCAGCACGGCCTTCTCGCGCGCGGTGACCTCCGCCCACACTTTCGTGACCGGTACCCCCGTTACCGGCGCGATATCCACCACGACGGCTGGAGTCTGCTCGGCTGCGCCCACGGGATAGCCGATCAGCGCGCTGCGCAGAACGTGCGGCATGGCGTTGAACACGCCCTCGACCTGGTCGGGGTAGAGCGGGCCAGAAGGCGTGTGCACGACATGATTGGCGCGGCCGCAGAACCAGAGGTTGCCCTCGGCGTCGAAGTAGCCGACGTCGCCCATGCGATGAAAGAAGTCCGGAGTCCGACGTCCGGACTCCGAGGTCGCGGCAATCTTGGATGCAGTGGTTTGCTCAGGCCGATTGAAGTAACGCCGCGTCGTGGTCGGGCTGCGGACAATAATCTCTCCGATTTCACCGACAGGTAAAGGCGCAGCATGCTGCGCCTTTACAGGGACGATCTGCACATCCACACCCGGCAGCGGCTTGCCCACACAGGTGCTTTCGCCGGACTTCATGCGCGTGGCGAATTTCTCGAGCAACGTGCGGCCGTCGATGCATGCCACTGGCAGTGATTCCGTCGCGCCATAGGGCGTAAAGACGCGGCCATTGGGCAGGAGTTCGGCGAGCGCTTCGTGCGTCTTGAGCGGCACGCTCGCGCCGGCGATCAGGATGCGGCGCAGTGACTCGGGAAACTTTCGGCGTTGCGCTTGCAGCCACGGCGCGACACGCGCCCAGACTGCCGGCGATCCAAACGTAAGCGAGGCTTTGTGCTGCTCGATAGCCGCGACGATCTTTGCGGGGTCGCACTTGCCCGGCTTCGAGAAATCCATGTCCGGAAGAACGATGGTGCAGCCCATACCCACGGTGAAGAGCGCAAAGAGCGCAAAGCAGGGCACGTCGATTTCACCTGGTTGAATTCCAAAGTAATCGCGAATCGCGAGCACCTGGCCGTCAAACATGCCGTGCTCGTACTCCACGCCCTTTGGTACGCCCGTTGCGCCGCTGGTGAACAGGATCGCGGCAAGATCGTTCGCCCGCGTCTGTGGCGCCTTGAAGCTTGACGCGTCAATACTTGCGAGCTGTGAATAGGTCTTGCCGCCCCAAAACCAGCGTCTGCCCACCGTTACGCGCTTGGTCACGCTCGCAAAAGGCTTGCGGAAGACCTGGCTGAGCGCGTGCGCCGCTGAAATACCGATCAGCGCTTCTGGCTTTGCCTCGCCGATGCAGGCCAGCATGTTCTTGCGCCCCATGCCGGGATCGACCACGATCGGCACCGCAGCCGCGCGGAACAGCGCAAACACCAGCGCGACGAACTCAATGCCCGGCCGCACGGCCAGGACCGCGCGCGTGCCGTTGCTTATACCGTACTGCGTCAGGCCCGCAGCCAGCGCGTTGATCGTGCGCTCCAGCTCGCCAAACGTGATGCGCTGCCCCGTCGCCTGCTCGATGATCGCGGTGGCATCCGGCCGCATGCGCGCCTGCTCCGTGATGTGATCGCTCACGTTGCAACGCTTGCCGGTGGCAGACTCCGAGTGCTGGATCGTCGCGATGCACTCACTCATGGCGTGGTCTCCATGAACCTGCGCATCAGCGGCAGAATCTCCTCGTGCGCATCCTCCAGCACGAAGTGGCCAGCGTTGGCGAAGCGGTGAACCTGCGCGGCCGGGAAACGCTGCTTGAAGCCCTCAAGGAAACTGTCGTCGAACACGAAATCCTGCGCGCCCCAGCAGATCAGCATCGGCTTCTGCGTCAGCCTGGGCAGCGCTTCCTCAATCGCCTTGAGTGTCGCGTAGGTCGGGTGCGAAGCGCGCATGGGGATGTCCTGCACGAAACGCAGGTTCGCCACGCGGTCGTGCCAGTTTGCGTAAGGCGCCAGAAATCCGTCGCGCGCTTGACGCGTCAAGCCTTTGACTGAACAACGCGCAATGGCACCGCGCACAAACGCATTGAAGCCGCGAATGGCCAGCGCGCCGAAGCCCGGAATCCGGCACACTGAAATGCTCAGCGGAATCCGGCTCGAAGTGAATGCAGCGGTGTTGAAAACGACAAACCGCTTGATCAGTTCCGGTCGGCGCGCCGCAAGGCCAAATCCAATGGCTCCGCCCCAGTCATGCACGCAAAGAGTTATCTCGCGCAGGCCCAGTGAGTCCACCAGGCGCTCAGCGTTGTCAATGTGCTGCTTGAGAGTATAGGGGTAATGTTGCGGCTTGTCGGAGTGTCCGCAGCCCATATGGTCGGGCGCCACCACGCGATTCTTACGCCCAAATTCCGCTATCACCTTCCTATACAGGAAGGACCAAGTGGGATTGCCGTGTAAGCAGAGCAGCGTCTGGGTCGCAGGCGCCTCCGTGTTGGGCGACTCATCGACGTAGTGCAGCCTGTGCCCCCCAACGTCAAGCCAGTGGGGCGCAAAGGAATACTCCGCGCGCCATGACGCGTCTGCTCTGCGTTCGGCTGTCACGGACGGGCTCACCACTTCACTCCCAGGTTTGCGCACACCAACCCGCTGCCAATGCCAAGCAGCGCCACGTAGTCGCCCTTTCGAAGAGGCGAATCGTGGCTCGCCCCTGCCGCAAGCGAGAGCCCCACGGGCAACGCCGCGCTTCCCGTGTTGCCGAGGAATTCCACCGTGGGAAAATCGAGCGCAGGGTCGAGCTCGAGCGTGCTGAATACGAGCTTTCTGTGTGCCACGCCCACCTGGTGCGTGAACACGCGCTGCACGCTTGCGTTGTTCCAGCCCAGTAGTTCGCGCGTGTCGCGCCACGTGGCGGCCGCCAGCTTCACACCCTCCTGCATCAGCGCTTCGCTGTCAGTCTCCATCAGCGGGCCCAGGTCTCCCCCCACGCGCCCTTGTTCCATGCCGCCGTGGCACAAGTCGTTGTGCTCCGTCGCTGTGCGCATCACTCCACCCAGCAGTCGATGGCCGCTTTTCGAAATGCGCTCATGTGTGAGCAACATGGCCGCCCCAGCGCTGCCAATGGTCAGCGAGGCGAAGCTGAGTTTCGAATTCTTGCGATTGATGCCCGGGTCTTCATTCAGACGCTTGATAGTCGCCTCAACGAGCGGCCCGCCGTCCTCACCGGCCACCACCAGCGCGGCTTCGATATTGCCCAGCTCAATCATCGTGGCGGCGACCACCATGGCGTTTGCAAAGCCCAGGCAGGCATCACTGAGGTCAAAGAGGGTGCAGCGGCGAGGGAGACCGAGGCGGGCATGGACCACGCTGGCCGTAGCGGGCTCCATGAAATCGCGGCAGACGCTGGAGTGTATGAGACAGCCGATGCGTGAGCGGTCAAAGCCGGCCAGCGCGGCTTCAGCAGCCTGCGCGGCTATGTCTGACGGACGCGTACCGGGACCAAAGAAGCGGCGCTCGCGAATGCCGCTCATAAGCTCAATGCGACCTTCAGAAAAACCAAGGCGGTCGTAGCAGGGCTTGAGGCGACGCTCAAGCTCCGCGGACGTGACCACCCGCTCGGGCAAGACATGCCCCAGGGACTCAATGCATACGCTCTTGAACGGTGCTTCCAAGCAAACTTTCCACAAAGAACCAACAGCGCGAGCCGAAGCAGTCTGAGGCAGGCCGGAAGTGTGCCGACCAGCCCATAGAAGCTCAACAGAATTCGTTCGTCTGTTTCAGGAATTCTTGAAACAGACGAAGTACCTGATGCCCAATGAGTTACGCCCAAGAACCGGATTGCACACAACGCACTACTGAGCGAATTCAGAAGTAGACAGTGCGTCAGACTGTTGCTTAGAAAATGCGAAGCGCGCACACTGACATTTCCATGACCCTGAGAAGAAGTGACTTCATCGTTTCCAGTCCCGCCATCGCCCGGGCTCTGGAACTCGCTTTGAAGGCCGCGCCCAGCCAAGAGCCTGTTCTCATCTACGGAGAAACCGGCACAGGCAAGGGCATGCTGGCGGAGTGGATTCATCAGCGCAGCCAGCGGGAAGGCGCCTTTGTTTCGGTCAATTGTTCGACCTTCAATCCCAATCTTTTTGAGAGCCACCTCTTCGGCTACGTCAAGGGCGCCTTCACGGGGGCGGACAAGGACACTTCAGGACTATTTGAAGCCGCTGAGGGTGGCACGCTGTTCCTGGACGAAATCGCCGATACGCCGCTCGAGGTCCAGCCGCGGTTGCTAAGGGCCATCGAAGAGAAGCTGGTACGACGCGTCGGCAGCAGCAAGGAAATTGCCATTGATGTGCGTCTGGTCTGTGCGACGAATAAAGACCTGAAGGCGGAGATTGCCAAGGGCAAGTTCCGGGAAGACCTCTTCTATCGCATCAATGCCTTCATCGTTCACCTGCCACCCCTGCGCGAGCGCGTCGAAGATGTGGAACAATTGGCCAACCACTTCCTGACCGCCATCGCCGAGGAGCACCAGCAAGCGGCCAAACCCCTTGAGCCCGAGGCCTTGGCCGCCATCCGCAGCTACGGATGGCCCGGCAACATCAGAGAATTGCGCTCGGCCATGGCTTACGCCGTGGCATCGGCTGGCAGCCGCGCGACCATCGCACGGCGAGACCTGCCTCCCCCGCTGGACGGCGGAACAGCCGTCACCCCGCCTCCGCCGACGCGATCGGAGTCCGAGCACGTGCGGCTTTTCCGTCGCATTTACACACAAAGCCCCACAGACCGGCACGCTTGGGCCCTGTTTCTTCTGAGCTGGCAGCAGGTGTTGGGCAACGTCAGGTTCTCGCGCCGCGACATGGTGGAGGTCATGCGCGCCGTCAGGGGGCCCGATCCGACAGACAACGCACTGGCCAACGAGTGGCAGCGTCGTATCAAACCCATCGCCGTTGAGCTGGGTCTGATCACCGAAGATGCCAAGAAGCTGATCATTGAACTGGAGCGCTGCCGCGCGGTTCTTCAATCAGGACCGCTGTCAGAGGTCACGGAGCCCGACGAAGCCCGCCCCACTGTGAGGGTCATGCCGTCGGCCAAGCGTTCGTCGTCTAACCGGCTCAAGCGCACTAACCTGCCTCCGCCTCGCACGAGCTTCGTGGGTCGCTCCAGGGAGATAAACGATCTCATGGCGCAGCTCGCTGCCGGGCCGGGCATCACCACGCTGCTGGGCCCCGGCGGCACAGGTAAAACGCGCCTGGCACAAGAGGTAGGCTGGCAGTTGCTCGACCGCCTGCATGGCGGCGTCTGGTTTGCCGATCTCACTGAAACTCGCAATGTTGAGGGCGTAGCCTACGCCGTCGCCCAAGCCCTGCGCGTGCCCTTGACCACCAGTGAGCCGCCTGAAAGCGCTATTGCCTCGATTCTTGAAAGCCGCGGCGACTCCCTGCTCATTCTGGACAACTTCGAGCAGGTTGTAGACGCGGCCAAGGCCACGGTGGCGACCTGGGCCCAGCGAGCGCCCCGAACACGCCTGCTCGTGACCAGCCGGGCCCTGCTCGGAGTCGAGGGCGAGCGCGTCATGGAGCTCAAACCATTGACGTTCCCGGCGCACAAGGCCTCGGCCTCCCTGACCCGCGCGCAACTGGAGGAATTCGACGCCGTGCAACTGTTCGTTGACCGCGCGCGACTGGCCAACCTGAGCTTCAATCTGGATGACCGTAACGCGGCATCCGTGGGCGAAATCTGCTCGATACTCGAGGGCATGCCACTGGCTATCGAGCTTGCTGCCGCGCGCGTCTCGATCATGAAGCCGGAGCAGATGCTCCTGAGGCTTGATCAGAAGTTCGACTTTCTGCGCACGACCCGGCGTGACTTGAGCGAGCGGCAGCGTTCGCTCATGGCGACAATTGACTGGAGCTATCACCTTCTCACTCCGGTGGAGCAGCAGGCCTTTGCCCAGACGAGCCTGTTTCGTGACGGCTTCTTCCTGGAGGCAGCTGAGCGGGTCTTGCACCTGGCGGCCGGCAGGGACGTTCCGGCCGTCATCGATCTGATCCAGTCGTTGCGCGACAAGAGCCTGCTTCGTTCGTGGGACACAAGCAGCGAAACGCGCTTTGGCTGCTACGACACCATGGCCGAATACGCCCGTTTGAAACTGGCCGATTGGGCGGGCAGCGAAGAAATGCAAAAACTGGCGCTGCAACATGCCGAGTATTACCTGACTTACTGCGAGCAATGGGACAAAAGGATTATCAGCCGCTCCGCTCTAGAGGCACTGGACCGGCTCGAACTGGAGCGGGAGAACCTGCTGGCGGCGCAGGGCGCATTGATCGCGGCCATTGCGCGCAGCACCCCCGAAGGGCGCCGCAGACTCGAGGGGCTGCTCTGCCGCGTTGCCTTTGTCCTGGCCCACCTCCTTCGAATCCGTGGCCCAAGCCACCTGCGGCAACCGGTACTCGCGCGCGCCCTGGAGGCCATGAGCCGTGTCGACAGTGAAGACCGGGCACGCATGCTGGCCCTGGATTCCATCGTCACCGGCGAGTCGGGTGACAGCAAGAGGGCCATGCAGCTCGCCCAGGAAGCCCTGAGCCTCGCCCAGCGCCTTGGGGCGGCACGCGTACGCGTGCAGGCCCAGAATCAGGTGGCTTGGCTCACTTTCGCAGCCGGCGACAATCAGAAGGCTCTGCCACTCTATGAGGAGGTGCTCGCCGGATTCAGGGAGATCGGCGACGTACACAACGAAGCTCGCGTTCTGGGTCGCCTGGGCCAGATTCATTCCAGGTTGGGCAACCAGGACAAAGGCGTGGAATTGCTTGCACAGTCAGCCGCCATGCTGGAAGAGCTGGGAGACCGCATAGGGCAGGCTTTCCAGTTTGTCACTCGCGCCAACATCCTGCACCGCGCCGGCAAGTACCGTGAAGGCCTCGAGGCTTCGGAGCGCGCTGAGAAGCTCTTCCGGGAGTTCGGAGACAAACGATCCACCTCTCATGCACTGGGCAACCGCGCGCTCATGCTCAAACTCATGCGTGATTACGAGGGCGCCTTGAGGGTGTCCGATGAATGCCGCGCGCTGGCCCGTGAGGTCGGCGACTTCAACACCTTCGCGACCGACCTCGCCAACCGTGGTCACCTGCTGGTAGACCTCGACCGCCACGACGAAGCCCTCGCCGCCTTTGAGGAGTCCGAGAAGTACCACAGTCGCCTGAACAACCCCATGTTGGTTTCCGTATGCCGCGAAATGCGGGCTTGGATCCTCTGGCATCACGGGAGTGCAGCGGAGGCCGAGAAGCTATTCGCGGAGGCCGAGCAGGCACTGAACCAGCGCGACGCTTCGGCGCTTGCAAGCATCAAAGTCTCGCGCGGCGAGTGCCTGGTGGACTCCGGGCGCGCGGCTGAAGCACTGGAGCCTTTGCGCGAGGCTATAGGCCTCCTGCGATCGCGGGGCCTCACGGGCGACCGCGACTTCTTCAAGGCGGTTGTGGCGCTCGCACGATGTGAGAGCGCAGTCGGGCGCGCCAGCGACGCCGTAGTCCTTGCTCGCGAAGGGCTGGAACTTGCGCAGAAGCTGGGATACACAGCCAGCGACCCGGCACTGCGCGTAAGGCGCAACCTTCTGGACTTGGAACGCCTGTCACATCCCGATACGCACAGCTGATTCAAGGCAAACTCTGTGAAAACGTTCCCGGACCAAAGGCCAGCCCGACCGGCCGCTGGTCCGGTTGGCGAACACGTTTGCAGCGCTCCATCGATCGCACCCTCAATCGCCTGTCGGCATGACCCCAAAAACGCGACTTCATCTCGCCTGCCAGGGCTAGCGGCCGCGCAGATCGACGAATGTTGATGCATCATGATGCGTCTATATGTCGCATAGAATTCCGTGATGTATCTGGTTTCAAACAATTCCGGTGAAACTAACGCCATAAGCTGGAATAAATGGCTGTTTCTCTTCATTTCTAGCCATATGACCGCTTGTTCATGTTGGTGGCACGGACCTTGCATTGCATTTCGTCACTGGGACTAACCCCGGGAATGGCCCTTTGTCGCGACGGAGGCGACAGCTCTCCCGGACAGATGGACCCGCCATTGCGGGCATCTTGGCTTTCGGTCGATTGCACGACTGAAAACGGAGGAATGACATGTTTTTGAGCAGATTCGCAGCGATTGTACTCGCTCTGGCGGCAGTCACGCTGGGTGCGTCCAGCCTTAGCGCTCAGCTTGTGCGCCAACTGGGCGTTGAGGGAAGCGGAAACGCCTTTCCCTTCAACTACAGTGCGGGATTTGGCCGCTTTCAGTCGGCCTATACATCATCCGAGCTGAACCTGCCGGCCAACTCCACCATTGTCGCGATCCGTACATCGGGGTCAACGCTGACGACGGGCACGCCGACCTTCTCGGGCATGCAGATTCGATTCGCCTACACCACGTTGGCCGTCAACGCTCTGACCTCCTCCTTTGACACCAATTACACCGGTGCATTGGTCAACGGATTTGGCCCTGCCAACATGACGCCTTCAACGGCGGCCGGCACCGGCACCAACACCTGGTACCGATTCGATCTCACGACGCCCTTCGTCTACAACGGCACGGACACCCTCCTTCTCGATTGGGTGTACACGGCCCGCTCCACGACCGGCTGGACGCAGTCCACATCCACGGCCGTGACCGCTCCCGAGCAGGTCCGCAGCCGCGTCTACCAGAACGGCACGGCCGCGGCCGCCGCGGCCACCTCGGGTGGCAACTTCGGCGTGCAGTTCATCTACCTGCCGCCGGGCAACAGCGTCATTCTCACCAGCACGGCCCCGGCCGCCGGCGCGCTCCCTGCAACTGCTTCCGACCTGGTCGTTCTCAACATGAGCGCCAATGCATTCGGGTCGGCGACCAACCTCAACTCGATTACCTTCACCCGCACCGGCACCATCGGCGACGCCGCCATCTCCAACGTCAAGCTGGTGCGCGACACCAACACCAATGGTGCCGTGGATGCAGGCGACACAACGCTGGGGACTGGTGTGTTCAGCTCCGGTACGGTGACGTTCTCGGGTGCTCCTTTGCAGACCGTAGCGACGGGTACGCCCGTTCCTCTGTTGCTTGCCATCAGTTATTCGGGCCCGCTCACGATGGGCGGTAACATGAACATCTCCGTCGCGGCCGCTTCCGACGTGACATGGTCGGGTTCGACGGACTATACCACGTACCCGCTCTCGTCCGGCAGCATGGTGGTACGCCTCTCGGGCAATTTCACGATCAACCAGACCAGCGGCGACTTCGCCTCCATCGGCGCCGCCTTTGACGCTCTTGAGACTCTGGGCGTGGCCGGTCCCGTCGTGCTCACGATTACGGACAGCGCCAACTACATTTCCGACAGCTCCTACTCCCTGGGCCTGAACGGTGCCTTCACGGCCGTCACGCCGGTCGTTGGCGCCTCAGCCACGAACACCATCACACTGCGCGCGGCCACCGGCCAGACACCTACCGTCACAGGCAGCGCCAGCGGCGCCGGACTCATCGGATTCACGGCCCGAGGCGCACTGGGCATCATGCAGTCGTTCGTCACGGTGGAAGGCCTGGAAGTCGTCGGGGGCCCGAACTTCGGCATCCTGATCCAGGGTAACGGTCTTTCGTCGGTCAACCTGATGCCGACGGACAACATCATTCGCCGGTGCCGCGTCCACGACATTCCGGACGGGCCTGGCATTTCCTACTTCGGTCAGAACTCGGCGTACTTCACCAACGGCATCATCGAGAATAACTTCGTTTGGAACTGCTTCACAAACACGGTGCCCGCCACAACGGTGATTCAGGGCATCAACGTTACAGCGGGCTGCATCGCCGTCCGTAACCCGGCCTCGGGCAACGGCATTATCCGCCACAACACGATCCTGCACACGGGCAACCTGGCGAACACCGCAGGCATGGCCTTCAGCGCAGCTTCAACGGCCTTTGCGATGCACGACGTGAACAACAACGTTGTGGTCGTGACTTCGACGACCTTGCCGGCGATCTACCTGAACTCGACCACTCACGCGCCGACGATTACCAACTGCAACTTCAACTACTGGTTCGCGACAGTCCACTGCAATCAGGCAACGTTGACACCCTTTGCGACGTGGCAGGGCACCGGCCGCGACGCCAACGGCTCCAACGCCAATCCCCTGATCGTGGACGCATCGTCCACGACGGCTGACCTGCATCTCCAGTCCACCTCCCCCTGCATCAACCCCACGGGTCAGACGTCGGGCCTGACCATCGACATCGACGGCAACACTCGCCCCCAGGGCGCCTCTGTGGATATTGGCGCTGACGAGTTCATGCCCGGCGGCAACCCGGCACCCACACTCACCACGGCCACCGGTTCGGGGTTCAATGCCGCGCGCATTTACCAGGCCACGCAGGGAACGCCTCTGTCGAACGCCTTCCTCATGGCCGACGACACCAACGACCCCAACATCTCCATCACCATCACTTCCACGACGCCCGCACCGGGCGTAACAGCGCCCACGTCCCAGGCCAGCGCGGCCGTGCCCTACCAGCTCACCTGGACGGGCACGCCCACAGCCTTGGGCACGTTCACCTACTCCGTCGCCCTGTTTGACGGCACAAACACCACAAACGTGAACGTGACGATCAACGTGCAGCCTGCCCCAATGTCCGGAACTTACACGATCAACCAGACTTCGGGCGACTTCTCATCCATCGGCGCGGCTTTCAATGCGCTTGAGCAAGTAGGTGTCGTGGGACCTGTTACCCTGCTGATCACGGACAGCGCGACTTACGTAAGCAACCCGTCGTACAGCCTCGGCAGCAACGATTCCGGTACCGCTGTCATTGCAATCACCGGCGTCTCCGCGACCAACACGATTCTGCTGCGCGCGGCCGCGGGCCAGACGCCCAAGATTCAGGGCAACGCCACGGGCGCAGTTCTGATCGGTCAGTCTTCCGCCACCGGTCTGACCGGCCGAGGCGGCCTGGTCATCAATCACTCGTACGTGACTGTGGAAGGTATCGAGGTCTTCGGCGGCCCCAACTTCGGCATCATGATGCAGGGCAACAACACCACGCCCTTCAATTTGAACACCACGGACATCACGATTCGCCGCTGCATTGTGCGCGACATCCCTGATGGCCCCGGTATCGCCTTCATGGGCCAGAACAGCGGATATGCCACCAACCTCCTGATTGAAAACAACTTCGTATGGGGCTGCTTCACGAACTCCGGCAACCCGACGTCCAGTGGCGTACTTCTGCTCAACACCGGCGGTTCCATCACGGTGCGCAACCCTGCCAGCGGCTCGGGCACCATCCGGCACAACACGATTCTGCACAACTCAACGTTTGCCACCACAGGCGCCATCTACGCCTATGCGAGCAGTTCGTCGTTCGCGCTGCACAACGTGAACAACAACATCGTGGTCTGCACGGACGCGGCAGTTCCGGCCCTGCAGCTCACTTCCACAACCTTTGCACCGACCACCTGTAACTTCAATTACTGGTTTGCCGCCACGCATTGCAACCAGGCTACTCTTGCCACGTTCGCCCAGTGGCAGGCTTCCGGCCGTGATACCAACGGCTCCAACGCCAATCCCCAACTCGTGAGCACCACCGGCACGATTGACCTGCGACTCCAGAGCACCTCTCCCTGTTTCGATCCCGCCAACCAGACGTCCACCGTCAGCACGGACATCTTTGGTAACGCCCGCCCGCAGGGCCTTTCGGCTGACATCGGTGCTCACGAGTTGATGGGGCCCATCGCCCCCACGATTATCAGCAGCGCCGTCACCACGGCGACAGCCCTGCAGAACTACACCTACAACATCGTGGTCAAGGGCATCCCCACGGCCACACTCACAGCCACCGGCCTCCCCACTTGGCTCAACCTCACCGGCAACACCCTGTCAGGTCAGCCCGGTGCCAACGATGTCGGTGTTACGGGCCAGATCACCATCACCGCCAATAACGGCACGGCCCCCAATGCCACACAGCAGTTCCAGATCACCGTCAGCGGCGTACCGCCACAGTTCACCAGTGCGGCTGTCACCACGGCCACGGCCGGCACGCAGTACAACTACAACATCACCTACACCGGGGCACCCGTGCCCAACCTAACGGCTTCAGGCCTGCCAACCTGGCTCAGCCTCACCGGCAATACCCTGTCAGGCACGCCGGGCGCGGCTGACATCGGCACCACGGGCACCATCACCCTCACGGCTGCCAACGGCCAGACGCCCGACGCGACGCAGCAGTTCCAGATCACTGTCAGCGGTGTGGCGCCCTCCATCACGTCCAATGCGCCCACCACGGCCACAGTCGGCATGATGTACACCTACAACGTGGCGGCCACAGGCATTCCGACACCCACGCTCAGCACGAATACGCTGCCCGGCTGGCTGTCGTTCAACGCAGGCACGGGTGTTCTCAGTGGCACGCCCTCGGCCTCGGACATGGGCCTGTCCACCAGCATCAGCATTACAGCAGCCAACGGCTGGAACCCCGACGCCGTCGAGAGTTTCCAGATCCAGGTCAACGGTGTTGCACCACTCATCACCAGCACACCGGTGACCACAGCGCTGGCTTCCGTGAACTACACCTACAATCTGGCCGCCACTGGAAACCCGGCACCGACGTTCAGCGTATCGGGCAACCCTGCCTGGCTGACCCTGACCGGCAGTACGCTCTCGGGCACGCCCAGCCTGGCGGATATCGGCACGACTGGAACCATCACCGTGACGGCCACCAACGGCCAGGCGCCGGACGACACGCAGCAGTTCCAGATTACGGTCAGCGCGATTGCGCCGACCATCACCAGCACGCCTCCCACGAGTGTGACCGTCGGCAGCAATTTCAGCTATGCAATCACCGCCACGGGCACACCCACCCCGACGCTAAGCGTCGCAGGCAACCCTGCCTGGCTGACCCTGGTGGGCAACACGCTTTCGGGCGTAGCGCCTGCCGCCTCCATCGGCACGGTGGGCCCCATCACTATCACCGCCAGCAACGGCTTTGGCACCAACGCCGTGCAGACGTTCAGCTTCACGGTGGACGGCACGCCCCCGACGATCACCAGCCTGCCCATCACCAGCGTGGTTGTTGGCAACGTGTATAACTACACGATCACCTTCATCGGCAACCCGACGCCGACGATCACCGTAACGGGGCTGCCGGCCTGGGCCACGTTCAACGCCGGCACCAACACCATCAGCGGCACGCCGACCTCGACTGACGCCGGCACCTCCTCCACAGTCACCATCACGGCCACCAACGGCGTCTCTCCCAACGCGACCCAGGTCTTCAACCTGCAGGTCTCGACCTTGGGCACCGGCGGTGGTACCGGTAACTCCGGCGGCGGATGCAGCACGGCAGCCGACGGCAGTTTCATGCTCGTTCTTCTCGCTGTACTGGGAACACTGATCTTCAGTGTGCGTCTGCGCAGGTCCCTCCGGTAGCCCAGTGCAAGTAGTTGTCCCAAGCCTGCGCAGGCAACGGAAGGGGAGGCCAAAAGCCTCCCCTTCTTGCGTTGCGGGCTTCCAGCCCTTTAGATAAGCAGCATGCTTGACCACCCGGCCATTTCTAATCCCGAATACACCACAACCATCCTGGCCTGGGAGGACGGAGGCTTCACCTTCTTCGAAGGCGTGAGCTACGGATCCGACGGGTTCGTCATTCTTGACGCCTTCTACCTCGCCTACCTCACCGTGTTTGTCGTTTCGACCCTGCTCCTGCGATGGTGGCAGAAGCGGGGTTCGCTGCGCATTCACCCCGCCCTTTGCCTCGACACGGTGCTCGTGGCCGTGGCCGGAGCCGCCTTTGGCGGCCGCCTCGGCGAGGCTGTCTTCTATAACCCCGATTACTTCTTCTCAGAACCTTCGCGGTTGATCACCAACGCCAGCGGAATGACCATTCACGGCGTCATCATTGGCGCGGTTGTGGCCCTCTGGCTTTGGTCTCGCTGGATCAGGAAGCCGTTTCTGCACATCCTGGACCAGGGCACCATCATCATCGCCTTTGGCACAATCTTGGGCCGCGTAGCCAATTTTCTTGCCGGCGAACTCTGGGGCAGGGCCACGGATCTTCCCTGGGCCATGCGCTTCTGGTTGCGCGGCTATCTGTCCCGGCCCGTTTACGCCAACGGGGCGGGCGATACATTTGAGCTGGTCCGCGACGTTACCAAACCCGGCGAGGTTGTAGCCTACCTCAAGCCCGCTGCGATCGACCAGGGCTACGAAGTGCTGCGCGACCGCCCGGCCAACATGTTCCCCGTCGGCAATGAACCCAACGCCACGTACCAGTTTGTATGGCGTTGTGTCACTGACCCGCGGCACCCAAGCCAGCTCTACCAGGCTCTGGCCGACGGCCTGCTGCTGCTGATCCTCATGATTGTGATTCGCAGCCGCGCCAAGACCGTGGGCGTGTTGACCTCGTCCTTCCTTATCTTGTACGGAGTCATCCGCACCGCTACCGAGCTGTTCCGGCAGCCGGAACCGGGACTGGGCTTTGTCTTTGGGCTGATCACGCGCGGCCAACTTCTGAGCCTGTGCATGGTGGTGGCTGGTGTACTGGTGGCGGGTGCTATCCGGCGCAAGCCGCTGCTGATTGCCGACATCCCCGTAACAGAAGCCAAGCCTCAAACCGCTGAAAGCCCTTCAAAGCAGCCGTAGCCGCGCTCGAAGTGAAAGCGGAAAAACTCGCGCGCAGAGTTGCGAAGCGCCCCCTGCGGACCCTTGGCGTCCTGGTCGATGCTTTCCAGCGCGTTGCGATAGAACAGGGCGCGCCCGTTGAGGCCGACAATGACGCCGGGCGGGGCTTCGCCTAAAATTCTCTCGGCCTCGAGCAAGGTGGCCTGGGCCGACCTCAGGTCCCCCAGGGCTCTCTGGCTGCGCGCAGCAAAGACGGCCATGTCAAAGCGCTCCGTCAGGTTGCGCGCCTTCTGGCGCGCCTCACGCAAGGGGCCCTGCAGCAGTTGGCGAACGGCCTCGCGGGACTGGCCGCTGTAGACCAAGAGCATGGCCCGGGCAAACTGGCTCATGAGCTGGCCTTCGGGCAGCGAGTTCTCACCGGCACCAATGAAGATCTGACAGGCCATTTCCAGCGCAGGCCGCGTGTCCTCACACAGCGCCCGCACCAGCATGCCCTGGCTGTGCGCCGTGGAGACGGGGCCCATGGCGCAGGCCGCCTCAAAGCTGATGGCCCCCGCGTAGAGCAGGCAGTGGATCAGCATGCTGGTCTGTGAGGGCCGCATGCGTTCGTCCGGCTGGGGGAAGGCCGCCTGCACGCGGGCCAGGCCCGCGCGGATGTCTCCCAGTTCCGTTTCCACGAACCCCAGCAGCGCGGTAATGAAGCGGGCAATGGGCCAGCGCTCGGCCTCGGGCGGCATCATCGCCAGCACGGCCAGGCATACTCGCCGGGCCTCGGCCATGCGGCTGGAGCCCTGCAGTGTGGTGGCGAAGTTGTAAGCATCGCGCATCGAGCGTTCATCAAGGAGCGCACCCTTGGGCAGATTGCGCTGGAACATGCGACGCTGCATGGAAACGGCCTGCTGCTCATCGTGCGTCAGGTAGGCGTGATAGGCGCGCGTACGGTCGTACTCCTCGGCCAGTTTCTCGTCGTCGGAAAGGCGGGCAACCTGGCAGGCAGCTCGGGAGAGCTCATCCGCACGCTCAAAATCCCAGCGCTGGAGCGCGTTCCAGTAGTCCGCCAGAATCTGCTTGAAGATGGGCGCGGTGCGCGCATTGAGCTCGACGCGAAGTTTCTCGTGTCGCGTCAGGGCGTCGGACAGCTCACGCAGCACCTTGAGGTGGTGCTTGCCCGTGAGCGAACCCAACTGCATGCGCGAAACAGCGTTCATGGCCTCCACCAGTTCGAGCATGTCCTCGGCGGCCTTCACCGTAGTGGCCGCCACGTCGCTCAGCATGGGCGCGCCCTCGCCCACCAGCAACCAGGCGGGATTGACACCGAGGCCCTTGACCAGCGCGGCGCCGAACTCGAGCGGGATCTTGGCCCCACGCATGTATCGGCTGACGTTGTTGCGCAGGGTGTGGGTTTTGCGCGCGATTTCGGCCTGAGAGTGGGACTCCAGCAAGCCGTGGAGTCGTGCGACGATGGCAGCATTGGAGTAGCTGTCGGCAGGCGGGGACTTGGGCATGGTCGTCTTGGTTTGAATACGGAGCCGGAAGTTTGTAACTGACACGATACACATTATCCGGCCCACTCTCCAACACTGAATCGAATCAGTTACACTGATCGCGGGACAACCGCAGCGGGAAGAGGTCCCAGGCCGCGAGCACGCGCCCTGGGACCTGCGGGCGGGCGCACTGCGGAATTCGGGCACCTTCTAATCAGGGAGTTCACGATGACTCGGTTCAGGCTCACGCTGGCATTCACCCTTGGCGCCCTGTGCGCAGCCGGACTGGCGGCTCAGGATTACGGAGATGCGCCTTCGCCCTACCCGACCTGCGCGCATTGGGATCAGAGTCAGGGCACTCGCATCGACGCAATAGGCTTCTCCGTCAGCGACGATGGCTATCTGGCCTCGCAGGTGGTGGCCGGCGGTTTCACCGCTGATGAAGGAGACGACGGCGTCGAGTTCCTGAACTTCATCAAGGGCTCAACGGCCCAGATCAAGGTCGCCGTCATCTGCACCCAGAACACCAACGACCTCGCCGTGTGGATGGACTTCAATAATGACGGCCAATGGGACGCCGGCGAAAGGGTCATCTGGGCCGGGTACAGTTCAGCTGCGCCTAACGGGGCGTTTGCCGCCCGGGTGGCCACACCGGGAAGCTCCAATACCAGCTTCAACACCTACAATGTGAACATTCCGGCTGGCGCGGTGGGCACGCACTGCCGCGTGCGCGTGCGCCTGTGGGACACCGCTTCGCACACCTCCGGCGCCATGGCTGCCAACGGCGGAGGCAGCCCGAGCCTCGCGTCCGACTACGGCGAGTGCGAAGACAACGAAGTGCCCTACGGCTCCAGCACGGGCGCCAAGGCCGACGTCAAAGTCTACGATCCCAACCTCATGGTCCTGACGGCGCCAGTGCCCTCGGGCGGCAACGACAATCGCGGCAATCTGACCGTGGGCCAGCAGGCTACCCTTTATTACGGCGTCAGCTGCCTGAACACGGCGAGCTATGCCCTGCGCTTTCCCTCCGCGCCCACTTTGAGCATCTCGCCGATATCCAACTGCAGCGTTGTGGAATACATCGTGCCGGCCACCGGGTACTCGGGCATTCCGGGCGGAGGCTACTTTACGGTGATCTTCGGCCTGACCCCCACCACCGCAGGCAGCCCCTTCTCGGCCACGGTCTCCATGAACACCAATCAGCCCGTCAGCCCGGTGTATTCCTGGACCATCTCCGGCAATGCGGTCCCTCCGGCTCCCAGCCTTAGCCTGCAGCGTCCAGCCTACACGCCCATTGCCAACGGCTCGACGGACAACATCGGTACGATGAGCACCGGCAGCGGCCAGGCCTTCACCTGGTACATCTTCAACAACGGCGCGGCCACACTCAATCTCACCGGCAGCCCGCTGGTTGCTCTTTCGGCCTTCAACAACTGCAGCGCCACGTTGACAGCCGCTCCTGCCTCGAGCCTGCCCGGCGGCGGCTACTCGACGTCGTTCACCCTTCAGATTGTCCCGGCGGCCGTCGGCTTCTTCAGTTTCCAGGCCTCCATTGCCAGCAACGACACCAGCGCCAATCCCTACAGCGTCACGATCGCGGGCAGCGGCGGCTCTTCCGGCGGTACACCGAGCATGAACGTTCAGCGGCCCACTGGCACCACCATCAGCAACGGCGCCACGGACAGCCTCGGCGCACTCTCCCTTGGCGCCGGGTCTTCCTTCTCTTACGTCATTGGCAACGCTGGCACTGGAACGCTCGTTCTCACGGGCTCCCCACTCGTTGCGCTGTCCAACCTCAGCGGCTGCAGTGTCAGCGTGACCAGCCAGCCAGCTTCCAGCGTGGCGGCGGGGGGCCAGACCAGCTTCGTGGTTCTGGTGACTCCCTCTGCCGCAAGTTTCAGCTTCCGCATCACGATCGCCAACAGCGACGCGGCCAACAACCCCTACATCGTCAATGTGACGGGCACAGCGGCGGCCACCGCCGCCCCTGAGATTGATGTCAGCCGCGGCGCCTCGCCAGTGACCTCGGGAGGAAGTGACGCTCTGGGCCAAGTCGCGCTGGGCGGCCCGACCAGCTTCAGCTGGACCGTGGCCAACCTCGGCACGGCCGCGCTGACGATCAGCGGGCTGAGCCTCGGCGGGCAGAGCAATTGCACAGCCACCATCGGCACCTCGCCCTCTTCGACCATCGCGGCGGGCTCCACCACCAGTTTCAGCGTCAACGTCACGCCGACCGGCGCATCGGCTTTCAGCTTCTCAGTGTCCATATCGAACAACGATTCCAACGAGAACCCCTATACGTTCCAGGTGAGCGGAACAGGCGTGGTCAATGGGCCGGAAATCGAAGTCCAGCGCCCAGCGGGGATCTCGTTGGCTTCGGGCAGCACCGACAACCAGGGAACGGTGGCCTTCGGCGTCAATCTTCAACTCACCTACATTGTGGCCAACCTCGGGAACCAGGCTCTGAACCTAACGGGCACACCGGCCGTGGCTTTGTCCAACATCTCCAACTGCAGCGTTGCTGTGACTTCCGCGCCCGGAAGCGCGATTCCTGCCAGTTCCAACACCAGTTTCACCATCAACTACAGCGTGGCAGGCGTCGGTGCCTTTGGCTTCCGCATGACACTGGTCAGCAACGACGTCGATGAACCTGCCTACATCATCAACGTCAGCGGAACTGGCGGCACCCTGCCCGACATCAGCGTGCGGCTTCAAAGCGCACAACTGGCCGACGGCGGCCAGGCCGCCGCGGGCAGCCTGAACATCAATTCCCCGGTGCGCCTGACTTTCACCATCACGAACGCAGGCAACGCACCCCTCAACCTGACCGGTCCTGCGCCCGTGGCTGCGGGGGGCACGATGAACTGCAGTGCCGTGGTGGCGCAGCCAGCACAACTTACCCTGGCCGCCGGCGCCTCCACGACCTTCGGTGTGGACGTCACGGCGACCTCCCTGAACTCCTTCAGCTTCTCAATCAGCATCAGCAGCGACGACCCCGACGAGAACCCCTTCAACTTCACGGTGCAGGGCGTGGGGTCAACCTTCACCATTGGCGATGGCAATGGCGGCGGAGGAGGCGGTTGCAGCGCAGATGCCGCAGGCTCCACCGCCTGGCTCTGGCTGCCCCTGGCGCTGGTCGCGGCCTGGAGTCTGAGGCGCCGCCGCATGGCTTGAAGTCCGCAGTCGGACACGCACACGGGAGAGGGCCCAGGCCCTCTCCCAGCATTTTTGGCCCTGCTTGTTGCCACTGCCATGCGGGCCATGCAGAATCAAACCACCCTCTGGGGCAATCCATGGCGGGCAGCAAGCCACAACCGGGGAAATCTTCCAGCGCTTCCGGCCAGCGTCCGGCCATACAAATTGACGCTGACTTCTCGGAGAAGCCACAAGGTCGCAGCGCCGCTCCCCGCCGCGGCGTCGCTTATGCAGCCGACAGCAGCAGCCTTCCCACAAAGGGATCCAAGGCGGTGTTCTGGGGCATCGTCGGTACGGTCATTGGCCTTCCCGTCCTGATTACGCTGATCCTGGTGCTCCAGGACCCGGAAGATGTCAACCGCTATCCCCTGGACCGCGCCAATGAAGCGCGGGCCCATTCCACAATGATCATGGAGCATGCCAAGGGTGCTTACGCGCGCGGCATTCAGCTTCCAGCCATACCCAGCCTGGGCGACCTGGGTTTGAGCGAGTCCCGCGTCAAGGGTAAGTACGACCTGACGTACGAGCTGAGCTACTCGCCTCCGGCGCTCACGATCGTTGTGTACGACGTGTTCCTTGAAAAGCCGCGTGAACTCGTAACGGTCATCAACCTCGATACCGGTTCCGTGAACACCAACCGCTGAAATCCTTTGGTACCGGAATCCCGCATCTTGCGCTGCAACTCCGGCACCGTCTCGCGGCACGGCCGCTACGTGCTCTACTGGATGATCGCGCAGCGCCGCCTTGGCTACAACTTCGCCCTCCAGCGCGCCGCCGAACTTGCCCGCGAGCTGAACAAGCCGCTTCTTGTGCTGGAGGCCCTGCGCTGCGGTTATCCCTGGGCCTGCGACAGGATCCACCGCTTCATTATCGACGGCATGGCGGAACGGGAAGGCACCCCGGGCTATTGGCCCTACATCGAACCGGTACCCGACGCGGGCAAAGGACTTCTCGTCGCGCTGTCCAAATCAGCCTGTGCCGTGGTGACAGATGCTTATCCCTGTTTCTTTCTCCCGCACATGGTGCGCACCGCCGGACAGAAGCTGGAAGTGATCCTTGAAGCGGTGGATAGCAACGGCCTTCTGCCCTTGAGCATTTCCGACCGCACTTGGCCCTCAGCCTACGCCTTTCGCCGGTTCATGCAGAAGAGCCTCAGGGCCTGCCTGGCTCAGACACCCTTGGCGCATCCGATGGAACTAGCCAAAGCCGCAGGGGAGAGTCTGATTGACGACAAGCTGCCTCGTCACTGGCCCAGGGCTCAGCTTCGCCGGGTACGGCTGGAGGAGCTTCCTATCGACCATAGCGTGGCACCAACACTCCAGGGGGGCAGCACGCCGGCGTCCGCGCGCCTTCAGCGTTTTCTGCGCACCGGCCTGGGCCGCTACACCGAAGGCCGCAACGAGATCGATGACAATCCCGCCAGCGGACTCTCACCCTATCTGCATTTCGGACAGATCGGCACGCACGAAGTACTGGAACGCCTGGCAAGAACCGAGGGCTGGGAACCCTCAAGGCTTGGGCAACGCGCCACAGGCAAGCGGGCAGGGTTTTGGGGCATGAGCGACGGCGCGGAGGCCTTCCTGGATCAGATTGTGACCTGGCGCGAACTCGGATACCACTTCTGCACGCGCGAGGAGCACTACGACCGCTTCCAAAGCCTGCCCCTCTGGGCACAGAAGACCCTGACCGAGCACGCTTCAGACGAACGCAAGACCCTCTACAACCTGGCGGAGTTTGACTCGGCCTCGACCCACGACCCACTCTGGAATGCCGCGCAGCGCCAACTGCGTCGAGACGGAGTCATGCACAACTATCTGCGCATGCTGTGGGGCAAGAAGATCCTGGAGTGGACTGCCTCGCCGCAGGAAGCTCTGCAAGTCATGATCGAACTGAACAACCGCTATGCCCTTGATGGCCGCGACCCCAACAGCTATTCGGGCATTTTCTGGTGTCTGGGGCGCTTTGACCGGCCCTGGGGCCCCACACGTCCCGTGTTTGGCAGCGTGCGATACATGTCAAGTGAGAGCACCGCCCGAAAGATAGATGTCCGGAGCTACCTTGCTCGTTATGGGGTTTAGGTCCCTTTTTTTTGGAACCGGCAGCCTGACTGAACCGTATTAACCTCCGACTGCCATTGGGGTTGCCATGTCTGCCAACCGTTTCTCGGGGCTCAATCTCGTTCTGTTGGCCGTCACGATTTGTGCGCTGCTTTTTGGCGTCTACGGTTTTATCCGCCCGTCTGATTCTGCCGCCACAGCCGCGCGCGGCAATGGCAAGGCCGCGGCCCCCGAAAGCGCCTCGCGGGAAGGCACGTCCCCTGATGCTGAACCGACAAGGCCCGACCCAGTTTTCCCAACGCGCGATGAGCCGCCAGTGCCCGGAAGGGATGCCGCGCCCAAACCGGTAGCGGGCGTAACTACGACACCGCCCGAGGCCGTCGTGCCCACGGACAAGGGCGATGCCCAGCTCACGGGTTTGGTCCTGAACCACGAAGGCAAGGCGGTTCAGGGGGTCGTCGTTACGGCGCGTCGATCCAACCTGAACGCCGACGTACCGGATGTGGGCTCACTCCAGCCCGCGGAGGCCCGCGACGCGCTCAACCGCTACTTCGCTTTGCTGCAACGGGAAACGCGCAGTACCAGCAGCGATTCCGAGGGACGCTTCAGGTTCACGGGCTTGGATCCGCGGCTGGCCTACGACCTCTCGGCTCAGCTCGACGCAGTGGGGCGGGCGGAATTGCGGCGTGCCGCTGCGGGCGACAATGTTCGCCTGATTCTGAAGCGGCATACGCTTCTGATTGGTCGAGTCACGGGCCCCGACGGAGCGGCCATCAGCGAGTTCAGCGTCCGGCTTTACCGCCGCAACGCTGAGTGGGAAGCCCGGGAACGAAGCTTCAGCGCCGCAGACGGACGTTTCACGATGGAGTGCGATGGCGGCGCGCTGATGGCAGCCCTGAGCGCCCCGGGGTTCTACCAGCCTCAGCCGACAGAGATATCGGTCGAGGGTTCTGCGGTTGAGCAGGTGTTCACCCTGGAACAGGCGGCAATTCTCAGCGGCACGGTACGCGATGCGTCCGGCAATCCCCTGGCCAACGCGCGCATTTCGAGCGGCGGAGACGCTCGCTCGCGCTCCATGGACCGGCGCTCTGCCGGGAACTGGGAAGACGAAAGCAGTTCCGCGCGCACGGATTCTCTGGGCCGTTACCGGCTCGACTCCCTAGCCCCAAGGGAATACACGTTTTCAGCCCGCTACGGCGAGTCCAGCGACACACGTACCATTACGGTAAGCGCGGGCGAAAACACGCTCGACTTCACGCTCGACGCCGGCGCCACCCTCACCTTGAAACTCCGTAACACACGCGGCCAGCCCGTGGAGGCCGAACAGGTTTACTTCTGGCGCAAGGACGGTCGCTGGCTCCAGGCGGAGCGCCATCTGGCCCGCGAACCGGGGACTGCCACGTTCTCGGGTATCAAACCGGGCGATTACACGATGTCGGTGTCGGCTTCCGGCTACCCCTCCCTGCGCCGCGAGGTGAAACTGACCTCCGGCGAGCAAACACTGGAACTCGAATTGCCGGAGAGCGCGATGCTGGGGGGCCGCATTACAAGCAGTTCCGGTGGTTCCATCGCAGGCCTTTCTCTCCGGCTTGTCAAGGAAGGCGAGGATGAAAACATGGCTTGGGGAAGCGGGCGCTGGACCCAGGTCAAGTCAGACGGATCGTTCCGCCTGGGACCCGTGGAGCCCGGCCTTTGGACGATCGATCTGCTTGGGCAGGACTGGCGCAAGGTCAGCAGCGAAAAGCGCAGCCTGGTGATCGGAGAGAACAGTTTTGACTTCACGGTGAACACCGGCGGATCGCTCACCGTTCGCATCACCGACGAAGCGGGCAAACCCGCGCAGTGGGCCTATGCCATGCTTGAATCAGCCCAGGGCAAGCGCTTTGGCGCCAATGCCAATGCCCAGGGCCTGGCCGAGATCACGTTCATCGATCCCGGGGATTACATCTTGCGCGTTACGGCCAGCCGCCTGGCCGCCCCGGCTGTGTCCGTCAACATCCGGGCGGGGGTCAATGAAGCGGCTGTCTCGCTCAAAACGCCCAATTGCGCGCGCATCACGACCGTAACGCCCAACTCCCAGGCGGCGCGCATCGGCCTGGCCCCCGGCGACCTGATCATCGAGTACGCCGGCGAGAAAGTGAACAACTGGGAGGATGTGGGCCGCCTGCGCCGCAAATATGAGGGCAGCGCTGAGGTCGCTATCACCATTGAACGCAACGGCCAGCTTCAGTCCTTCAACCTCAAGGGCGGGCAGATCGGAATTGACGGCGAAAGCGCCGTGCGCTGAGCGCAGGCCCATTTTTGAGGCTACGAACTCGCGGAGTATCTGCCATGGCTGCCAGCCGCCCCAACACCGTCAACCTCGCCCTTTTGGCCGTCACCATTCTCTCGTTGATGCTGGCAGCCTACAGCCTGTTGCTGACACCCGCCGGCCCAAACCCGCGCGCCGACACTCCCCACGACCGCGACCTCTCCGCGCAGGACTTGCCCACTCGAAGCAACACCTCGCACGAAAGCGCAGGCAGCAAAGGGCCCATCACAGACCGTGAGACAGGCCGCTCAGATCGCGACAACGGCAGCGCGTCGGGCTCGCCGCGTGACGAAGCCGCGCCTGACGGTAGGGCGCCGGCAATCAAGGACCCCGCGGCAAAGAATGAGCAAGCGGTTGCGCCGGAATCGTCTGACACATCGGGCTCGATTTCGGGAATAGTGATTGATGGCTCCGGACAGGCCGTCGAGGGTGCGCGCGTTGTCGCTCGACCAGCAGATCAGCGGGACCAGCCCCGGAATCACCCTGATTTTGAAACAGAACTCTCCGAACTAGAACTGCACATCCAGCGCCTGCGTGCTCAACAGCGCAGCGTGGCAAGCGGCTTAGACGGGCGCTTCACCATTTCGGGCCTGAACAGCGCGATCTCCTATGACCTGTCGGCCTCGGCGGTCAGCGGCGGCACAGCGCGCCTGTCACGCGTGGGCTGCGGCGATAACGTGACGCTGCTGCTCAGCCGCGAATGCCTGCTCAAGGGCAAAGTCAGCCGCGCCGACGGCAAGCCCCTGACCCGCTTTCGCGTTCATTGGCTGCGCGCGGACCTTCCCAACGAACCGGGTAACGAGCGTGTGCTCTCGATGGATGGACATTATGAAGTGCGCGTGAAGCCCGGGCGGCACACGGTGTGGATCAGCGTGGATGGTGTGGGCGAATCCCCGCGACAGGAAATTGACATCACCGATGTCGGCGCCGAAGTCAGCTTCAGTTTCAGCGGACTGGCTGCGCTTGCAGGTGTTGTCAGCGACACCCGTCAGAACCCTCTGCCGGAGGCCACCGTGCGCCTTGAGCCGCTCGAAGACCGCGACAATCCGGACGAAACGGAGTTTGACCCGGCCGTGCCCCGCAGCGTTCTGGCGAGGTGTGACAGCCTTGGGCGCTACCGCTTTGAGGCGCTGGCACCAGGGCGCTACAGCGTGAGAATCTCGCTGGGCTCACGCTCTGATTCGCGCGAGATCGCGCTGGCAACCGGGGAAACGAAGCAGGATTTTTCGCTGAACGCCGGCGCGCGGGTCACGTTGAAGTTCCGCAGCCCGCGCGGCGATGCAATCACGGACGTCAACGTCATATTCGAGCGCAAGGGCCGCAATGAGCGACCGACGGCCCTACCTGCCGAGGAACCCGGCGTGCGCATTTTCACCGGCCTTGAGCCCGGCGAATACTCCATTCGTTACTTCGCGCGGGGCGGTGCGTGGGCACGCCAGAACACCACATTGGTTGAAGGCGACAACCTGCTCACGCTGGATATTGCCGAAGCCTCGTTCATCCAGGGCAAAGTGACCGGCGCCGGAACACCCGAAGGTCTGTTGTTACGTCTGCGTCCCGAAGCCGGCAAAGCCGAGAGCAACAGCCACTATTCTGCAGTAGTCAAGACGGACGGAACTTTCCGCGCCGGCCCCGCACTGCCGGGAAACTACGTACTGGAGCTGCTGGCGCAGCAGCGCACGGTCGTTTACACGATGAACGTGAAACTCGGCGTCGGCGACACCACTCAGGATATCGCGGTGCGCGACCTGGCCACGCTGGCGCTGCGGGTGAGCCTGCCTGACGGCAAGCCGGCCGCCGGGGCCCGGGTGACGTTGGTGAACGGCAAGAACTCGTACTCTGCGCGTTGCGATGAACGCGGCTCTGCGCGCATCAGCTATGTGCCCGCCGGCGAATCGAAGCTCACGGCGGAGGCCGGCGAATATCGCTCGCGCGAACACAGCTTCACGCTGCGCTCGGGAGAATCCGACTACAGCTTGGAGTTGAAGGCGCCCAACTGCGTGCGCATCTCGAAAGTGGACAAAGGCGGTGAAGCGGACAAGGCGGGATTGCAGGTCGGGGATCTCGTCTTCGCCTACAACGGCCAAGATGTCACAGACCGCAACACTTTGAACAGACTGATTGAGCAAAGCAAAGGCCAGGAGAGCGTCACGCTTTCGGTGGATCGCGCAAGCCGCGTCATCGTCTTGAGCATCAAGGGAGGGACTTTCGGAGGCGCCTACGCCAATGCCGTACGATGACAAAAGGCGGCCCAAGGCCGCCCTATTGTGTACGTGCAGGACTTTCAGGCCAGCTCTTCAGCACGCACGAAGTTGTCGCGTTCGCCCTTGCCCGTGAGAGGGTAATCCTTGCGCAGCGGGTGATACTCGTAGTAGTCGGGCGTCAGCACACGGCGCAGGTCGGGATGGCCGGTGAAAACGATGCCAAACATGTCATAGACCTCGCGCTCGACCCAGGCCGCTCCCTTGTAAATCGGGGCCGCAGAGGGACAAGTCGGGTCCTGCTCGGGCACCAGCGTCTCAAGCCGCAGGCGCTTACCGTGCTCCAGCGAATAGACGATGTGAACCACCTTGAAGCGCCGGGCCGGCTCGAAGTCCTCGCGCTTGAGGTTGTCGACGGCCGTGACATCGGTGAACATCTTGAATGAAAGTTCGGCGTCGTCGTGCAGGGTGCGGAGCACTTCCAGCACGTGCTCGCGCGCAACATGCAGCACCGTCTGGTCGAACGCCACCTCGATACGCAGCAGCCGGTCGCCCAGTTTGCGCTTGAGCAACTCATGGTCGATGTCGTTCTCCGCCAGACGCGGCTTCTTGGGCGCGGCAGCGGGAACAGCGGGAGCGGGCTTGGCGGGGTCACTCATGGTCAGTTCTTCTTGGCCTGCTCAACGACGCCGGCCTCAACTGGGCGGTCGGGCCTGGTGAATTCGTGGCGTTCAGCCTGACCGTCGATGATCTGCTGAATCTTGATCAAGGCGTCAATAAGGCTTTCAGGACGCGGCGGGCAACCGGGGACGTAGACGTCCACCGGGATGAACTGGTCCACTCCCTGAATCTGCGGGTAGGTGTTGAATACGCCACCCGTCGAGGCGCAGGCACCCATGGAGATCACCCATTTGGGCTCCCCCATCTGCTGATAGATTTCCGCAAGCACCGGCATCATCTTCAGCGTGATGCGGCCCGAGACAATCAACAGGTCACTCTGGCGCGGAGAAAAGCGGATCACCTCAGCGCCGAAGCGCGACAGGTCATAGCGGGAATTCAGCGTGGCCATCATCTCAATGGCACAGCAGGCCGTGCCGAAGGGATAGGGCCAGAGGCTGTTCTTGCGCGCCCAGCCAATCACGCGGTTCACCTGTGTGGTGAAGAAACCGTCGCCGGCCAGCGAGGGAATCATCTGCTCAAGACCCATGACGCTTCCTCATGCCCCTGATCGTGCGCCGCATCAATGCCCGTGACCGTGGCCGGCACCGGCAGTCTCGTGAGCCTCTTCCGAGGCTTTCTCCGGCTTGTCTTCGTGCATGAACTCGCGCTGAATACGCAACCAGTGCTCGCGCGACACTCCCAGAGGAGTGTTCCAGTCCAGCGCCCCTTTGCGCCATGCATAGAGCAGGCCAAAGCCGAGTACGATCACGAAGACCCCCACCTCGGCCAGCCCTTCCATCCCGAGGTCAATGTAGCGGATCGCGTAGGGCGCCAGCAGGACAGCCTCAATATCAAACAGCACAAACAGCATGGCGATGATGAAGAACCGAACGTTGAACTCCGTACGGGTCTCGCCCAACTGCGGCACGCCACACTCATAGGGATCATCCTTGACCAGCGAGCGGCGCTTGCGCCCAAGCAAAGATGAAAGGGTCAAGGCGCCCGCCGCTACGGAAAAGATGATCGCGCTATACAGTATCAGGCTGAAGTAATTCAAAGCTCCAACCTCCAGGACGAGCATGGTTTAGCGGCCCGGCGAGCGATTTACAAGCGCGCAGCCCCCACCCACAACGCAACCGGCGGACCTTGCGGTCCGCCGGTTCAGCGTATCTCTACGCATAGGGGTGGCTCCGGGACATCGCTGGAGCCCGTCGGCTCAAACACGGCAGGCGCCATACACCTGCCGGAACACAGCTAGCCGAGCCACCTGCGCTTATGGCCTTCAAAGTTAACCATGGACCACCTCCTTTCGCATTGGGTTGGCCTCCTTCAGCGCGGCCTAAGCGAGGCGCTGAAATCGGCGAGGGGTAACGCCCGCGTCCGGGCCCGCAGTCTCACCCTCTCCGTGAGAGGGATTGCTGCCCTGGTCCTGATAGGACCCGGAACGCCTCAGTTCCTGCAACCGGGGGGTGTGTCAGAAACTGAACACCCGAAAGTTACCCCACACCCGGAGTTTGTCAAACCGATGTTCCAACTTTTTTTATCGGTCCCCGGCCGCCACTTCTTGACACGTCAACGGGCCACAAACGCCATTCGGCGCGCCAGCCACACCGCCGCCAGCAGACCGCCCAGCGCCGCCAGGAACCAGGACTGCGCCTCCCCCGTCGTACAATCATAGTGATCGCTTTGGCCACCGCTTTCATAGTCAAAGAAGTACTTCACAAACTCAACGTCGGCCGAAGCACCGCTGCCATCCTCGACGTCCACCTGAATGCGAATCTCGAAGTCACCCCAGTGGCCGGGCCATTCGCTGTCCACCTCGACGTAGAAGCGGGGGTGGCTGCTGCTGCCGGTCGTCGTGACATCGACAATCCAGTCTCCGCTGGTGTCCGAGCGTTCGCGCATTTCACGATAGTTGCTGTCCAGTACGCGCACACGCGGCGGCGCATTGAACCCCCGCACGTAGGTTCGAATCTGGGCCGAGTCCGCCGCACCCCAGGTCAAGGGCAAGCGGTAGCGGATGGTTTCGTGGTCGCGCAGGTAGACGGTTTCGCTGAAGTCCGCGATTCGCTCAGCCGCAAGAGGCTGCGCACTTGCCGCGGCAATCAGAGACAACATGCCCAAGAGAGCCAGACGGCTCATGTCGTTCTCCCGTAGAGGCCCTTGGCTATTCTACTGCAGGCGAAGCCTGAGGAGCAGTGCCTTCTGGAGCATCCGCGTCGTCCGGTGTAGGCACCGGGGCGGGCTCGTGGGCCAGCCAGGCCTTGATAATGCGCTCGGGCACGCCGGCCGCAAGCTTCACGATCTTGCCATCGACAATCTCGGCGGCCCATGAACGTTCGTTGAACCCCTCGGGAAGCTGCGCGAGGATTTCTTTGGGCTCCCAGCCGTTGTACACGCAGGAAACGACCGCCTTGTTCTGTTTGACCGCCTCCGTGATTTCCGGCGTTTGCTCCACTCGCTGCACCAGCGAGACGCAGGAGGCTCAGTAGCCGGGGTTGCGGTCCACGGCCAGAAACAGGCGGGCGCCCTGCTCACCGGCCACGTCACCCGCGGCCTTGAAGTCGCCCGTGATGCGGCCCTGCTGGCGCGGCCGCTCACGCGCCCAGACGCCATAAACCGTTACGCCCACAAGGAACAACAACATGATGATGTAGACGTACTTCATGGCGCTCTCCTTACTTACGCATAACGGCTGTCGCCCGCAGAGTATTCCATGGCGCCGCAATGCAGAGGGGCGGCCAGCGCCGCCCCCTTTCAACATCAGCGAAGTCACAGGCCTCACTTCTTCTTGGCCGGCTTTTTCGACGCAGCCTTGACTGGCTTCTTGGCCGACTTCTTGGGCGCGCTCTTCTTCGCAGGCTTGGCTGCGGGCGGAGGCATGGTCATGGCGTAGTTGAAGCTGGCTTCAACCCAGCGCGAAAGCTGCTTGGCGGTCTTCAGCGCGTCCATGGAGACCTTGACCCAGCCCTCCACAATCTTGTTCTTGTGGGCGAACTGCGAGCAGTGCTTGAGGGCCAGGTGCTTCTGCAGCGCCTCTTTCTCACACAGGGCAATCAAGCCATCCTCAACAGCCCCTACAAAGTCACGGCCATTCACCACGCAGGTGCGACCGCCGAGAGCATCGTGCTCGCTCCAGCCGGTCTTGCGCATCAGCGCATCTTTGATGCGTTCAAACAAACGCGGATCGTAACCCATGCGGCTCCTCTTGCCTGATTGGGCCGCGCATGATGCTGTCGAAACCCCGCTAGAGCAAGCACCGTCCCGTTTTCTGGCTCACTTTCGCGTCGGACCTTCAGGCAAGGTCCGCTCCGCAGGACATGCAGCGCTTGCGCCCCTCCCGTCTAGGCGCTCCACACCGAGGACAGCCGCCTTCTTCGGGGGGCGTCTGCGCGGCACCTGCCGCCCCCGGCGCCGAAGCCATCGGAAGCGGCGGCGCGACGAAGTAAGGGTTTGCCGCGACGGGCTTGCGCCCCGTCAGGGCGCGCACCAGCAACAACACGATTAGCACCCCTAACAGCACAGCCACCATCAGCGGCACCGTCCAGCCCGTGCCAGTTCCGCCGGCGGGCGCGGCGGAACCTGGAGGCAACGCCGTGCCACCCAGCCAGGCCTCAATCATGCCATTGGTAACGCTGGCCGGGTGGCCGCGCCAGATGACCTTGCCTTGGCGGTCGATGATGTAGGCGTGGGGGTAGCCGGGAATGCCAAAGAGGCGCGGCACACCGCGGGCCTGAACAATAGGGTAAGTGGCACCGTGACCCTGGACAAAGCCGTCAATGGTCGCGGTCGCTTCTTCACTTACGGCCACGATCTGGAATCCACGATTTCTGTAGTTGTGGTCCACCTGCACGAGGTGGGGTACAGCTCGCACGCAGGGGCCTCACCAAGTGGCCCAGACCTCCAACATGACTACTTTGCCACGGAAGTCGCTGAGGCGCCTTTGCCCCTCTGGCATGTTCCAGGTCTTAGCAAACGTCACTTCGGGAGCAACATCCCCGACCTCGACGGCAGCCAGAGGCGCAGCAAGCATCATCAGAAGTAAGGTGAGTCGCAGCATGAAACATCTCGAGCAGGCTAGTGCTTGGAGGAGGCGCTGCCGCGCCTTTGATGGAAGGTGCCTGGGGGAGGAACCGGCCCGCCCGTTCCCGCAGCCAGGGGAGGGAGCAAGGGATGGTGTACCAGTCGCGCCCTCGGCGTGGGCTCCTCACGGCGTCGTGCAGCCAACATGATCATTAGAACGAACCCGGGAATCAGGGCAACCACCAGAGAAGCAAGCAGAAGATCATTCACGGCCGAGGCAACTGTGGTGCCTTCCAAGTGGGCAAAGGCCTCGCCGTAGCGTGGGCGATCCATGACGCTCCCACCGAGAGCCTCAACGTGGGATGCCGCCAACCTCCCGGTGCTAGGCCAGTGGCTGCTTCCTTCCAGGCTGCGCAGGAGCCATCGCGACAACTTGATCACCGACAACTCGCGCTGCAGCGGGCCGCCTACTTCCATCCGCAGCGTGCCATCTGACAAGGGAACATAGGCCGCCAGAATCACGCCAAGTGCGCCGGAGTTTTCGTGGACGGCGCGGCTGCACCAGACGTCCCTATGCTGCCACTCTTCGCGATACCAAGAAAATGAGACCGGAGGCGTTCGGGGCCGGAACTGCCCGCTCAGGTCGGAGTCCGGCGCAAGCGTCTCGTGCGTCACATGGAAGGAGGCGGTAAAGCCCGTTCCGGCGGCGTCCTCCCCTACCCAGGCCATGACGCAGTTCCAGTCTTGGGGTGGGGTACGCGGCGTGACCTGCACGAAACCATCGGGCAAGGCCACGCGGAAGTGGGGCTGTGCAATCTCGAGCCAGTCGCCCGAGACTTTGAAATCGGCCCACAGGGTTGACCCCCACAGGGCGACAAGCAAGAAGAGGCGCAGGCCCATGTGTAGAGCCTACACCATGGGTCGCCCCCTAGCGAGCCGGTTTCCTTGACTTGGAGGCGGCTTTGGTCCTGACTGCCATGCGCTTGCGCGTGTCCACCGTGCTGCCGCAGTATTCGATGCGGTTTCTGGCCGGCATCCAATGCAGTGCATGGGCCAGGACATCCGGGAGCGGATACTCGACCCCCTTGAAGCGCGCAGGCGTGGCCCATGTCCAGTTACTTACGGCTCTTCTTCCAGGCATCCTCCTTGACAGGCAGAAGCCGGTTGTTAGCGTTTTTGCCCGAATTCACGCCCCAGGAAGCGGGTGCTTCCGGCGGCGCCAGTGCAGGCCTGAGGACCACGGGAAAACATGATTACATCGGAGAAGAAGACGGAGCTCGTCAAGGGCTACGCCACCAAGCAGGGCGACACCGGTTCGCCGGAAGTGCAGTGCGCGCTCCTGACGGAACGCATCAACAACCTGACAGTGCATCTGAAGCTGCACAAGAAGGACCACAACAGCCGGCGCGGCCTGCTGATGATGGTGGGAAAGCGCAACGCACTGCTCAAGTACCTGAACCGCGTGGATGAAACCCGCTACAAGAAACTGGTCGAAAAGCTCGGCATCCGCAAGTAGCGGATGCCGTTGTGCTTTTTCGCGGGTGCGAAGAAGCACTGGGGCCGGTAGCCGGGCAGACCGGCCGGCCCCCGGTTGGGTCAGGTCATGCAGTTGAGCGGACACAGAGGCCCGGGCTTGTGCGCAAGCCCCGACTTCTCTGCCCGCGCAAGGGCAAGCCGATTCCCACCGTTCGAACTCACCAAGAGCGCGATCGACCGCAGCGGCGGCTCGCGCAACCCGTTCAGGCGACGGCCTGAACCCATGAAACGTCACAGGAGACCATGAAACACATCGTTCAACTCAACGTCGGCGGCCGTGACATCTCTATTGAGACCGGCTGGCTGGCCAAGCAGGCCGCAGGAGCCGTGCTCGTACGTGAGAATCACTCCGCGGTCTTTGTCGCCGTTACGACTGCTGCACCCCGTCCCGGCATCGACTTCTTTCCGCTGACAGTGGACTATCGCGAGAAAACCAGTGCGGCGGGCAAGCTGCCCGGCGGCTTCTTCAAACGCGAGGCCCGCCCCACACAGAAGGAAATCCTCACCATGCGCGTAACGGATCGCCCGTTGCGCCCCCAGTTCCCGGAAGGCTTCAATGACGAAGTCCAGATCCAGGGCATGGTGATGTCGGCGGACCCCGAGTTGGACCCCGACGTGCTCATGATCAACGGCTCAAGCGCGGCTCTCATGCTCTCAGGCGTGCCTTTTCACGGCCCCGTGAGCGCGGTGCGCATGGGCATGGTGGATGGCCAGTTCATCGTGAACCCCAACTACGAGCAGGCCGACAAGGGCCAGCTCAACATGATGGTAGCTGGCACGAACGACGGCATCTGCATGGTGGAAGCCGGGGCGAACGAGCTGTCCGAAGAGCAGATTGTCGAAGCCCTGCGCATCGCCCACGATGAAATCAGGCGCCTGTGCGCGCTGCAGCTTGACCTCTGCGCCAAGGCCGGTGTGGTGCGCGAAGAGTACACGCCGCCCAAGGGTCATGACCCCGCTCTGCTCAAGGAAGTGACGGCCCGCTACTACCCGGCGTTCTACACCGCCATGAAAACCCCGGGCAAGCACGAGCGCTCTGAGGCCCTCGACGACATCAAGCACCAAGCCATTGTCGAGATGTGCCCCGTCTCGGAAACCACTCCGCCCGAAGAACGCGCCAAGCTGGCCGCAAAGGCCAAGGCCATCTCGGCCATCCTCGGCGAGTTCAAGTACAAGGCGCTGCGCGAGATGATCAAGCGCGAAGGCCGTCGCGTCGATGGACGCGACTTCACCACGGTGCGCCCCATCACCATCGAAATGTCGCCGTTTCCCCGCAACCACGGCAGCGTGACCTTCACGCGCGGTGAAACCCAGGCTTTCGTCACCTGCACACTTGGCACGTCCGAAGATTCCCAGCTCATCGACGGCCTGCGTGAAAGCAAGGAAGAGCAATTCCTGCTGCACTACAACTTCCCCAGCTTCAGCACGGGCGAGTGTAAGCCCATCCGCGGCCCCGGCCGCCGCGAAATCGGCCACGGCGCCCTGGCCGAGCGCGCCCTGCGCCCCATGCTGCCGGACCTCTCCAAGTTCCCCTACACAATCCGCATCGTCAGCGACATCCTTGAGAGCAACGGCAGCTCGAGCATGGCCAGCGTGTGCGGCGGTTCTCTGGCCATGTTTGACGCCGGCGTGCCGGTCAAGAAAGCCGTCGCCGGCGTAGCCATGGGCCTGGTGGACTTCAATGTCGACGATCCTGCCGACAACGGCTATGCCGTGCTCACGGACATCCTCGGCGATGAAGACCACGTCGGCGATATGGACTTCAAAGTGTGCGGCACCGATGCCGGCATCACCGCCCTGCAGATGGACATCAAGGTCAAGAAGCTGAACCTCGAGGTCATGCTGAAGGCCCTTCAGCAGGCCAAGGCCGGCCGCCTGCACATCCTCTCCAAGATGAACCAGGCCATGCCCGCACCGCGTCGCGACCTCTCCAAGTGGGCGCCGCGTTACGAGACGGTCAAGATTGACAAGGAACAGATCGGCATGCTGATCGGCCCCGGCGGCAAGAACATCCGCGCTCTCCAGGAAGCCACCAAGTCGGTCATCAGCGTGGAGGAAGACGGCACGGTCAAGATTTTCAGCACCGAGGCCACCGGCGCCAAGGACGCCGCCGACAAGATTCGCGGCATGATGACCAAGCCCGAAGTCGGCCAGCGCGTATCCGGCCGCGTCACCAGCATGCGCGAGTTCGGCGCCTTCGTGGAGTTCGGAGTCGGACAGGAAGCACTGGTCCATGTCAGCCAGCTTTCCGACGGATACGTCGAAAAGCCTGAAGACGTCGTCAAGGTTGGCGACGAAATCGAGGTGGAAATCATCAATGTGGACCCCACCGGCAAGGTCAAGGCAAGCCGCAAGGCCGTGATCCTCAAGGACCGGGGCGAGGAGTACACCCCTGAACTCGGACGCGGCGGCGGCGGTGGGCGCGATCGCGGCGGGCGCGGCGGCGGCCGACGTGAGCACTCGCGGCGCGACTGATTCGTTTCACGTTTCAAGCAACCCGGCCCGACATTCGGGCCGGGTTTCGTTGGGGCCCCTACACGCTTCTGCCTGCTCCTGCTAATTTGGCAAAGCGGGGAAAGCGAGGTGCCCATGACCCTTTCTCGACGAGACTTCCTGGCTCGCTGTTCGCTGGCCGTGGCGGGTGTGTCACTCTCGACGCTCTTTGGCTGCGACTCGGCCCCCGGCGTCACCCTGGCCCAGGACGGCGCCAACAGCCCCAAGCCCGACACGCCGCGCAAGCCGGCCTCGCCTCTCGTGCAGAAGAAGGGCACGATCATCGGCGCTGCGCGCGGCATGCAGGACGGCAAGCAGGCCTTCTATCTGAGTGTGGTCAACCTTGATGCACCCAGGCTCGCCGCCAGGCTGACCCCCCTCACCTTTCTGGCCCATGGTGTGTCGCCCAACCCCGTCAAGCCCCAGCGCGCGGTGCTCTTTGAGAAGCAGGGCAAAGGTTGCTGCGAAGTCGACCTCAAGGCCGGCAAGGTCCTGACTACGATTCCCACGGTGGACGGCCGGAAGTTCTACGGGCACGGCGCCTATTCGCTCGACGGAAAGCTGCTCTATGGCACCGAAACGGAGATGGACACCTACCGGGGCGTGATCGTCGTGCGCGACGGCGAGACCTTCAAGGAACTTGGCAAGTTCCCGACCTTCGGCGAGGCTCCCCACGACTGCCACATGATTGACGAGGGCAAGACGCTGGTCATCACCAACGGCGGCGCCGCGCTTGGCAGCAGCGGGGAGACCGCAGCGCCCAGTGTAACCTTCGTGGATATCAAGACCGAGAAGCTGATCGAGCGGGTGACCTTTCCCAACGACAAGCTCAACGCCGGCCACCTCGCAATCAGCGCGGCCAAGGATCTGGTCGTCGTTTCAGCCCCGCGCGACGGCGTACCCAACCAGGCGACGGCGCAGGGCGGCATCACGCTGCGCCCTGCGGGTGCGGGGGCCGAGTCCATGTCGAACCCAGCCGACGTGGTGGCCAAGATGATCGGGGAAACCCTGAGCGTGAGCATTCATGAGGCGACGGGCGTGGTGGGCGCCACCAATCCGACGGGCAACATCGTCACATTCTGGAACCTGAAGGAACGCAAGCTGGTCAAGTCCGTCGATATGGGACGCCCGCTGGGCATCACCCAGACGCTGGACCGCAAGGAGTTCATAATCAGCTTCTGCCCCGACCCCTCCACGGCCGCCCTCCAGCGCTTCAACGCCGAAACTCTGGAGCCGGTGCCAGGCAGTCGATTCGATGAAGCCTACATGAGCGGCAGCCATATTATCGCCTATGACCTCGCCTGACGGGCCTGGGCAACACGAAACCGGGGCGGTCTGACGGCCGCCCCGGCATGATTTCCGGCCTACTCTGAGTCGACGAAACCCGTCAATTCCTCCAGAGTTTTGCCCGCGCCGTCGAGGCGCCGGTAAACAACCTCAACGCCGTCCATGACAATATAGACGACGGAACCCCCGGACTCCGCCTGAGGATCAGGCGACGAGAAGGCCTCAAAGCGCTCGCCACCCACTTCTACAGTTCCGACCTGCCGGACGGGTAGACGCGCATGTCCGGCATGGGCGCTGAACTGATACTCGCTGAACTGCCCGCGCACATCCCAACCCTTGGTGGAGCTGTCCGCGTCTTCGTTGCAGCCACGCGCCCGCATGTGGCATTGACCGTTGCTGCGCGCCACGATCTCCACAATGGCGTGCTTGTTATCGCCGGTCTTGAGCCTCGCCATCCAGGTGGAGCTGGTCAGATGGTCAACCTTTTCGCCACCCAGCGGCAGCGAGTAAAGCAGCTTCAGGCCTGCCCTGACCTCTCGTGGTGAGAGCCCGTCCTTGGCGCGGTTCTCCAGTGGCGCAGCAGGCTTGTAGTTCCGGGGCGCATCAGGGTTGTCAACAAATCGCAGCAGCGTTCGGCTAAATGCCGGCGAATTTGCCGAATGCTTGGCAATGACCTCGACACCGCCTACCAGGATCGCCGTGATCGCTCCACCTTGGTGCTTTACCGTATAGGCCTCGAATTTTTCGTCGCCGATGCTTATGACACTTCGCTCGCGATTGACCTTCGCAGTTTTGGCCGCAGCGGAAGTGTAATCAACCTGGTAGCTGTGCTCTCCGCCTGAACCGTGGTTGGTATCACCATCGGAGTAGCACGAACAGTGCCGCCAGCGAATCTGCTTCGATTTGATTTCCATGAAGTCGTAGCGCTTGAATCGCGGCGTCGTCATGGATTTACCGTCCCGATCCGGGCTGCCTTCCCACTCCACGCTGTAGAGAAGCGAGGTTCCGGGCCCCAGCTTGCGTTTGGAGAGCCCGGGCTGGGAGCGCACGCCGGTCTTTCGGTCTTCCGCGTAGCCCTTCTTGGCTTCATCGCCTGCCTCTCCGTCCGAAGGATCCACCTTGGGCTCGTCGGACACCCACTCCTCCGAGGCGTGGCCGCCAACACTGGGACTTTCTTCGTCCTCAAGATCTTCGACGGTAGCGGCTTCGCTCACCCACCAGCCATTGACCAGGTGCGTGACGCGCAGGCCGGCCGCACGCCGGGCGTTGAGCATCGCGTAGAACTCGGAGAAATCGAGGCACTGATCCTGTCCGGCATCGGCCGCCGCGAACTCTTCAGCAGTCAGTTCGCGCGGAAAGCGCGGCGCCAGCTCGCTCAGCGAGAGCTTCCTGTCGCGGTTTGCGTCCATGCGCTTGAGCAGATCAGGCCAGGAGTCCTCCCACTGTGCCTTGAAAAGGGTGTCTTCATCGGCTTCGCTCATGGCTGGCGCCGGCCCGCCTGACTTGGCCGCCAGAAAGGCTTCCAGCTCCTCTCGGGAAAGCGAGAGGTTGTCATTCACGTCACCCGCCAGAAAATCCGCCGGTGCCAACACATCCGGAGTGGCCCTTTCCAGCGCGGCGCGCCGCGCGGCATCCTGGGCCTGGTGTAACTCCCGTTCCAGTTTCCTGGCGCGGCTGAAACACTCTTTGAATTCGATCTTGCCGTTCTTGTCGGCGTCGTTGGCCTTGATCAGCGCGGCCACGCGAGCCGCAGGTTTGGCCTCGACCTTCTGGGCCTGAGTCGACCAGACAAACAACGACAGCAGCACCAGTGCTGTTCCTGCGCGAGTCCACATGTTGAGTCAGTCCGTTGGGCGCGGGGAGCGCCAGGCATCGGGGAAGATGCAGCAATGAGAATCTATCCCGCGGGGCCGCCGACCGCAAGCGCCACCCGGCGCAAGGGCGCACTAAGGCCGGCAGGCTGACTCCACATCAATATCTGTAGAAGCCCTCGCCGCTCTTCTTGCCCAGCTTTCCAGCCTTGACCATGTCGCGCATGAGCTGCGGCGCCCTGAAGACATCGCTCTTCAGCTCGCCGTGCAGGTAGTCGGCGATGTTCAAGCGCACGTCCAGGCCCACTAGGTCCGTCAGCTTCAGCGGCCCCATGGGGTGCGCGTAACCCAGTTCCATGGCCTTGTCGATGTCGGCGGCGCTGGCCACGCCCTGCTCAACCATGCGGATGGCCTCGAGACCCAGGCAGACGCCGAGGCGGCTGGTGGCAAAGCCAGGGAAGTCCTTGACCACGATGCAATCCTTGCCCAGCTTCGCGCCCACCTCCTGCACGGTGGTCAAGGTGGCCGCGCTGGTCTGACCCGTGACCACGACCTCCAGCAGCTTCATGATGTGCACGGGGTTGAAGAAGTGCATGCCAACGAAACGGTCGCTTCTCTTCGTTGCGGCCGCGATACTGGCAATACTCAGGCTTGAGGTGTTGCTGGCAAAGACGGTTTCATGGCTGCACAGACCGTCCAGTTCCCTGAACAGCCCCTGCTTGAGTTCGAGCTTCTCCGGAATGGCCTCGATGACGAGCTGCGCGCCCTTGGCGGCATCCGGTACCGCGACACTGCCGCGAAGATTACCCAAAGCAGCCTGACGCTGCTCAGCCGTGACCTTGCCCTTCTCCACCCCTTTGTCGAGGTTGCTCCGGATGCTGGCCAGGCCTTTGTCCACGAATTCCTGCTTGATGTCGTACAGGGCGACCTTGAAACCGGACTGGGCGGCCACCTGAGCGATGCCGTGGCCCATGGTGCCTGCGCCAAAGACTGAGATGTGGGTGATCATGGAGTGCTGAACGCTGAGTGCCGAGTTCTGAAGGAAAGACCGACCTCGCTCTGAATTCAGAACTCGAAACCCAGAACGACCGCTCCGAGCGGCTATTTCTTTTTCTTTTGCAGGAAGTCCGTCATCCGCTTCATCTTGTCTTCGCTCTCGAACAGCAGCGCCTGGGCCGTACTTTCGAAGGCCAGCCCGCTGTCGAGATTCATGCGCGCGCTCTGGTTCAGAGCCGCCTTGGCCATGCGGATCGCGAGGGAGCCCTTCTTGAGGATAGTCAGGGCCATCTTGCGTGACGCGCCCATGAGTTCACTGTCGGGCACCACCTTGTTGACGAGCCCGATGCGCAGAGCCTCCTGCGCGTCAATGATGGCGCCGGTCAGCACGAGCTCCTTGGCGCGGCCCAGCCCCACGATGCGCGGCAGGCGCTGGGTGCCGCCGGCAGCGGGGATGATACCCAGGTTGACCTCCGGCTGGCCGAACTGAGCTGTCTCGGAGGCAATGCGCATGTCGCACGCCAGGGTGAGTTCGCAACCGCCGCCCAGGGCGTAGCCGCGAATGGCGGCGATAACGGGGGCGGCAAAACCCTCAATACGGGCGAAGAGCGCACTGTTGATCGCCGCCAGGGACTCCAGAGCTTTGCGCTCGCGTAGCTCGGCGATGTCGGCGCCGGCCGCGAAATCGGGACCTTCACCGGTAAGGATCACGCAGCCCGTTTCGCCGCCTTCGCGCAGATCGTCAAAGGCCCGGGTTAACTCTGCGACCATGGCCTTGTTGATGGCGTTCTTGACGTCAGGTCGCTTGAGCGAAATGACCGCAAGACGCGAGTCCTCAGTATCGCGCAAAACCGAGATGAGTTGATATGCCATGGTGGTCCGCCCCCTGCCGTTGAAGTTTCAAGCACCTGCCCGCGCGCCCGTCAATTGCCATTTCGCCGGCACGGACTGTCTGTCATCTGGCTCAGGACTGATAGCGGTTTTCAACCTCGACGCCCGGGTCTTCAATGTACTTGCCCAGAACATAGTGGTGCGGCGTGGGCAGAAGGTTCAAGTCATCGCCGTGGTAAAGCTCAACGTGTTTGAGCATGTCGCGCGAGGTCCGAAACACGAGCTGCACGAAGTAAGTCCGCTCGCGGGTTCCGATGGCAAAGCCCGGCGGCACTGAACCGTCAGGCAGGGCCTCCGGCACAAAGAAACTGCCGTGTACAAAACCGGGGTTGAAGCTCGCGGCCTTGATGTACTTCTTGAGGGCAGCTTCCGTGGCAGCGCCCGGCCGTGCCTCAAACTTGATGATCTGGCAATACATGGTCGTGCCTCATGCTTTAGGCAGGGCTGCAGCCGGCCCCGACAGCGCCGAAATGGAACATGCGGCCTGACCCCTACCACTGTGTCGCATCGAGCACGACTTTGCCAAAGGCCCGGCGCGACTCCACATAACTGTGGGCTTCGCGAATGTCGCGGATGGCAAACACGCGATCGACGACGGGGCGTACCTTGCCGGAGGTCAGCAGTTTCCAGACCTCGATCTGATCGGCTTTGGGTCCCATGGTGGAGCCGATCAGGCTGATGCGCTTGAAAAAAAGCGCACGCAGGTTCAGCTTGACCTCGCCGCCCGTCGTGCTGCCGCAAGTAACGTAGCGGCCGCCCCACTTGATCAGCTTCATGTCGCCATCAAAAGTATCGGGGCCCACGTGGTCAAAAATCACGTCCACGCCGCCTTTTGAGGTGAGCTTCTTGACCTCTTCCACCCAGTCCTGGCGATAGTTGACGAGAAAATCCGCGCCCAGCCTGCGGGCCTTTTCCAGCTTCTCCTCGCTGCCAGCCGTGGCAATCACGGTGGCACCCAGCAGCTTGGCAAGCTGGATGCCGGCGCTCGTGACGCCGGAGCCCGCGGCGTGCATGAGCACCAGGTCATTGGCTTTGACGCCGGCCTTCTTGAGCATGGTCCAGGCGGTCAGGAACACGAGAGGGCAAGCGGCAGCATCGCTGTAGCTCATGTGCGACGGCAGGCGCATGAGGTTGCGCGCCGGAGCGTCCATGAACTCGGCGCAGCCTCCGTTTCGCGTTTCGCCGAATATGCCGTAGTCGCGCGAAAGTTGATCCTGGCCGCTGAGCGAATGCTCGGTCAAGGGATCGGCAAAGCCCGGCATGACGGCGACACGATCGCCTGCCTTGAATCCCGTCGCGAGCGGCCCGGCCTCGACAACATCCCCCGCGACATCCGTACCGGGAATCATCGGAAGGGGAAACTTGTGGCCGGGGACTCCCTTGCGCACCCACAGATCCAGGTGGTTGATGCCCGCGGCCTTCACCGCCACCAGTACCTCATCGGCCTTGATGCGCGGCTTGTCGGCCTCTTCAAACAGCAGCTTCTCCACGCCGCCGTGTTCACGAACAATGACTGCCTTCATGGTTCACTTCCTGAATGGCCCAAGGCGCGCCTGACCCGCGCCTTCACTGCGCCGCTTCGCGGATGTCCGGCAGCGTGCGGAACTTGCCCTCGTGATCCATGCCGTAGCCCACGAGAAAGACGTCGCGTTCAAGGTCAAAGGCGATGTAGTCAGCGGTGAACTCAACCTGGCGACGCGCCTTCTTGTCCACGGCCACAGCGTAACGAAGGGAGTTCGGACCTTGGGCCCGGATGGCCTGGTCCAGTGTGGACAACGTGGTTCCGGTGTCCACCAGGTCTTCAATGACCAGAACGTCGTAGCCGCTGCATGAAGGAAGCTGGCCGCGGAACACCGGCGCGCGTCCCGAACGCGCCCCCACGTAACTGGTGAGCCTTACGAAATCGAGCTCGGGGTCCAGAGAAGCGATGCGACGAATCAGGTCGGCGGCAAAGAAGAATCCGCCGCGCAGGACCACAAGGCAGAGCAGTCTCTTTCCTTTGTAGTCCTTGAGAATCTGCGCCGCCATGGCATCGAGGCGCTGGGCAATCTGCGCTTGGGTGAACAGCACCTTCTTCGGAGGTTTGGGAGCCATGGGGTTGGTTTATCAAAGGTGCGGGCGGTATTGAATGCTGCGCTGCCTTGGAAGGCAAACAGGCGGGAAGTACTGGCTGCCGAAAAACGGGCAGCATCTGCCAGAGATTATGCACATAAGTTGTTTCAAAATAATGAGTTATGCGGAACTTGCGGGGCCGGGATAGCATCTCACTGGTGAGCAGCAGAGTTGCTGCGCGGGAGCCGAAAGCCAGCCAGGGGAGAAAGTCATGTTCAAGCCAGTCGCAGTTCTAGTAGGAGTCGCCATGCTCGGCCTGGGAGCCGGGCAACTTCAGGCGCAAGTCTCGGTGAGGGTCAACAAGGACAACCGCGGAAAGTCCGTCGAAGTCAAAGTGGGAGACTCCGGGCGCGGCAAGAGCCACGGCCGTGACGACGATCGGCGCGACAACGGTCGCTCGAACGATCGGGGCATCGGTCAGGAGCGCGTATGGGTGGTGGACTACGAAATGGTGGAGGAGCGGTACTTTGAGCCGGGCCACTGGACGACCGTGGAAAAGCAGGTCTGGGTGCCGGACCAGCACGTCAAGACCATCGAACGCGTCTGGGTGCCGGAGAAACACGTCAAGGTCGTCGAGCGCGTGTGGATTCCCGGGCGCACGGAAATGGTGGAGGAAACCGTCTATGTCGCGGGCCAGCATGTGACCAGGCGGGTGGCGCGCCGAGACTGCCACGGACGGATCTACTACACCAACGAGTGCGTGTGGGTGCCTGCGCACTACGAGAAGAAAATGGTCGAGAAGTGCATCCCCGGCCGCTACGAAGACCGCGAGGTGTGCAAGGTGGTGCCGGGCCATTACGTGAACAAGGAAGTCTGCAAGGTTATCCCCGGCCACTACAAGACGGTCTGCGAGAAGGTTTTCGTCGAGGGTTGCTACAAGACCCGCATGGTCAAGCGGGAGTGCGGCGGACACTGGGAAGTCAAGAAGCCCGATCCCTGCCAGCCCTGCAAGAACTAGCCGTCCGTCCCCCCGCGGCGCGGCGACAGGCGCGGAGAGCCAGCTCTCCGCGCCTGTGCGTTTAACGCGGCCGGACCGTCGATGGGCAACAAGCCGCGGGCGCGCTCGATCGCGCGACAAAACGCGCCGATTCCGTAGCCGCGCTCGAAAACTGCCAGACGCTGTCGCGCCAAGAAACTCTCCGCTTCCTGAGCTTTCTGCTCCCAGCGTGCAAGTTCGCCACGCAGGTAATTCCGCAGTTCCTCCACGGAATGTGGAAGAGCAAAGTCAGTCATGATTGAATCTCTCGCTTGTGTAATGCCATGGTGAATCATGCCCACTCGCTACTGGTTGATGAAGTGCGAACCCTCCGCCTATTCCATTGACGACCTGGAGCGCGACGGCACCGCGAGTTGGGAGGGCGTGCGCAACTTCCAGGCCCGCAATTTCATGCGCGATGATATGAAGATCGGCGACGGCGTACTTTTCTACGCCAGCAATGCCGAACCTGCGGGCGTGACGGGCCTGGCTGAAGTCTGCCGGGGCGCCTACCCCGACCATTTCGCATTCAGGAAAGGGCACGAGTACTTCGATCCCAAGAGCAAGAAGGACAACCCAACCTGGTTCATGGTCGACATCCGATTCGTCGAGCGCTTCCGCCAGATCGTGACGATCGCGGACCTGAAAGCTGCTCCCGGTCTCGATAAAATGGCCGTACTCCAGAAGGGCTCGCGCCTTTCCGTGCAACCTGTACGCCCCGAAGAGTGGAAGATTGTGGTCAGCCTGGGACGACGCGGTTAGCCGGCTCGCGGCCGCCCAGCACGTCGATTATGGCCTGGGCGCACATCAGGCCCATGCGTTGGCGCGTTTCGACCGTGGCACTGCCAATATGGGGAAGCAGCGTCACATTGCCCAAACCTGCCAGCCCCGGCGCCAGCGCCGGCTCTTGCTCAAACACATCAAGGCCCGCCCCCGCAATGCGACCTGCTTTGAGGGCCTCAACCAATGCGGACTCGTCCACGACAGGACCACGCGCCGTATTGATCAAGAAGGCACTGCGCTTCATGCGTGCCAGGCGGCTCCCGTCGATCAGGTGCTTCGTTTGCGGCGTCACGGGGCAATGCAGCGAGACAAAATCACTCTGCTCCAGCAGACTGTTCAGGTCTACACGTGTGGCCTGAGCCTGTGCTTCAAACTCGGGATGCGCGCTGCGCGCCGTATACAGCACCCGGCAGTCAAAGCCGTGCCTCATCGTGCGAGCCACGCGCAGTCCGATGCGCCCCGCCCCCACAATTCCCACAGTCTTGCCGTAGACCCCAAACCCCAGATGAAACAGTGGCGCCCAGCCCCGAAACGAGCCTTGACGCGTCAATACATCGCCCTCGATGAATCGCCGCGCGCAGGCCAGCATAAGCCCCACCGCCACCTCGGCCGTGGCGTCCGTCAGCACGTCAGGCGTGTTGGCGACCACGATGCCGCGCTCGCGCGCCGCCGCGAGATCGATGTTATTGGTGCCCACGGCATAGGTCGCAATCACACGCAGGCGTGGCAAGGACTCAATCAAGGCGCGGCTGATATCGTCGGCAAGAGTACAGATCAGGCCCTGAGCACCTGCGGCCATGCTCGCAATTTCGGCTGGAGTGAGGTTGGCGTCACGGGGATTGACCGCAACCTTGAGGCCTGGAAGGGCCGAAGCCAGCAACTGGAGAGCGGCTTCAGGGATGGCGCGCGTGATAAAGACATCGGGCAGGTCCGGCATGGCCGCATCATAGCCATGACAGGCTCAGGCGCGATGCTGCAACACCTGCTTGAGTGCCTGGGCCAACGCTGCTACGGCTTTGCCTTCGGCCGAGACATAGACAAAGCCGGGGCGCGGCTCGCCTTGCCCCAGCACAATCACCGGCAGGTTGAGAGCGAAGTAGCGCATGTAGTCGGCCATGGCGGAGGCTGAAAAGCCGTTCAGCCGCGCATCGACGATCAGCATCTGGAAACGCTCGCGATCAAGGCGTTGCAGGGCTTCGTCAAAGGACTCGCTGAAATCAAGGTCGATGCCGGCATCGCGAGTCGCATCAGCCACAGCGCGCCGGTTGGCGCGATCTGTTACGGCTGCCAGCACGCGCAGGCCATCCTGGAATACCGAGAGGCGGCCCTGGCTGGCGCCCTTGCGCGCGGTCTGGCCGTTGAGGACAGAGGAAAGGGTTCCCAGAAGATCCCGCGCCTTGAACGGCTTGACCATGTAGGCCGCAGCTCCGCTGAGATAGGCCTCGAACTCGTCCTCAATAGTGTCCAGAGCGGTCAGAAAGACGATGGGTATATCCGCCGTGGCTGGCGTTGACTTGATGTTGCGGCCCAGTGTAAAGCCATCCTGCCCGGGCATCATTACATCGCAGACAATCACGTTGAAGCGGCTGCGCTGCAGGGCATCAAGTGCAGCTGCGGGCGAGTTGGCGATTTCCACGGCGTAGTTGTTGCGCTGCAGCAGCGCCCGGATGATCTCGGTGACCGCCCGGTTGTCGTCAATCAGCAGTACGCTGGGCATGGGCAAACCCTTTCCCCCGATTCGTTCAGGTTAGCACAATTCCAGCAAACGTCAAATATATAAAATCTCTGTGGGCCATGTGTCAAAAGAAAGGGCCCTCCCGAGGGAGGGCCCAGGATTTTCGACTTCGGCTTCGCTACTCCGTCTTGGGAGCGGGAGCCGGCGCTGTCGCGCCGTCACCACTGTCAGTGCCGGAGCCACTGGAGAGGCTTTCGCCCGAGAACTTGCGGATCACATCCTGCCCGGCCCAAACAATGTGCTTGGGCCCAGTGCCGACCGCAACGGGGATAGGTTTGTTCTGGGCATTGGGGGCACTGAGGTCCACGCGGTAAACGGACGTCTGGATGTCACCGGCGTTGTTCTTGCCCTTGAGGTGCATGGTGTAGCCCATGTTACCCCAGAAACTGCTCAGCACGTCGTCGGCGCGCACCATGCCAATGGCGGGGAAGGTGCAGAGACCGAACAGGAACAGAATGAACGTGACGCCCGTGAGCACCTTCCACACGATGGTCTCGTTGGGAACAATCTCAACGTACTTGATCTGCTCCTGAATCTGGACAGGGCCAGGCATGCCCATGGGCGGGCCGGAGACGCGTGAAGGCGGAGGCGCCATCTGCGCCGGAGCTTCCTGGGCTTCGTCGAGTTCGTCGAGCTGGTCCACGGGTTCAGTCTGAAGGCCGAGGTCCTCGTTTTCCTTCAGGTCGAGGTTGCCAGTCTCAATCTTCTGGGTCGCGTCAGCGTCCTGGCCTTCGCCGAAGTCAAGGCCGCCGAGTTCATCGGTTTCGTCGAAAACCAACTCTTCGGTCAGCGTCGCGTCCTGATCCTCGCCGCCGCCGACATCACCCAGCTCCACCGTGGGAACGCTGGTGGCGCCGGTGTCCTCGAAGTCCTTGTCGCCGGAGAGATTGCCAAGGTCCAGCAGCGTTTCGTCCGTCTCTTCTTCAACGACCTGCAGGCCCTCGCCACCGACTTGGGTCTCGCCCAAGTCTACCTGCTGCTCGCCGACGTCCGCCTGACGCGTGGACGCCAGATTCTGGACGTCTTCAGCGCGGAACTTCATGCGGTCTTCGTCACGGAACGCCCGAATCTGGCCTTCGCTGACTAGCCTCTTCAACTCGTCTTCGTCCATGTCGAGTTCTTTGAGGACTTCATCGAACGAGCGATACTTGGTCATTGCTCTGGCTCCAAACCACTGGGTTCCACGTGCAGCGGCGCCGCTGACTCCCGCCAGCAACCGCAAGCGCCCAACCGCTGTTGGAACTTCTTATCCCCACAGAATATGCACTGCAAGGCTCGGCGCAAGCCCTCTTCCCGCCCGATGATGCCGATGTGACAGGGCCAACAAGCGCGCATGGCCCCAAAGTCACAGGGGCACAGCCAGGCTGTGCCCCTGTCAATCTCTTTTGCCCTGGCTTGCTCTACTTCTTCTCGACGATCTTCTTGATCTCGAAGGGGCGCAGCTTTTCCGGGCTGTTGCCAAGCTGCTGGTGGTTCACCCACTCCAGCTTGAGGTCGTAGGTCACCGTACGGGCCGCCACGAAGAACAGCTCCGCCTTGCCGTCGCCGCCCTTGGCACGAAGCTGATAGCAGGCCATCTGCAGCGTCTCGGGGTTCGTGGCATCGTCCAGCGGGTTCTTCATCTTGGCCATCACCACAATGTAGTCGTTGTTCTGGTCAATACGAACCGGCGTCACAGTCCACTCCGGCCCCTGGTCCGAAGCGGCGTGGACCGTCTGGGCTGACCCCGCAAAAGTGTTGTAGGCGTACACCCCACCGATGACCGACAACATCAGGGCACAGCAGGCCAGCAGCGACACAGCAACAATGGGTAGAACTTTCTTGTCCATGATTTTTCTCCAGGCGGGCTCAATCCGCCAACTGGGGTAAGCCACCGGCTGCGGGGGAAAGGGGAGTCTAAATCAAGGCCCCCCGCGATATCAACTAGTAGTACTCCATCACCCTTTGCTTACACCTGCAAAAGAACTGGCATGCAGCCCGACGCGTCATCGGGCCGCCAGCACCTGCCGCGCGGCCTGCTCCCCCACCAGGCGCGGCTGTGAAATATGCCCTCGACTCACGGCGCGGCGCTCGGATGAGCCGTCTTCGGCAAAAAGGGCACCCTCCAGCAGCACTTCACTGCCCTCGGGCACCCAAGCCAGAGCGCCTACGGGCGCCGTGCAGCCCGCCCCCAGCGCGTGCAGGAATGCCCGCTCACACTCGACGGCGGCGAATGTCCCCGCGTCATGAAGAGGTGCCAGCAGTTCGCGCAGTGCCCTGTCGTTCTCGCGTATCTCGACGCCCAGGCATCCCTGGCTTACAGCCGGCAGCCACAGGCGCGTGGGAAGGACGAAGACGCCAAAGCGGTCCAGCAGAGCCCGGTCTGCGCCCATCAGGCCCAGACGCTTGAGACCTGCCAGCGCCAGCAGGGTGGCATCGGCCTTTCCTTCTTCGAGTTTGCGCAGCCGGGTTTCGACGTTACCGCGAAACTCGATAACCCTGAGGTCCCTGCGACGAGCCAGAAGCTGGGCGCGCCGCCGCAGGCTGGAGCTTCCCACCGTCGCGCCTGGCGGCAGAAGCTTGAAGGGGTCTTCTGTCAGCTCGTTGGCGGGCTGCTTTTGGCGCAGGATCAGGACGTCGTGCACGTCTTCGCGCGGCGGCGTGCAGCCCAGGGCCAGACCCGGAGGCAGTTGCGTGGGCAGGTCCTTGAGCGAGTGGACCGCAAAGTCGGCACGCTTTTCCAGCAGGGCGTCTTCCAGTTCCTTGGTGAAGGCTCCCTTGCCGCCGATGGCCTGAAGGGACTGGCCCAGCTTCGCGTCGCCGCTGGTTTTGACTTCGACCAGCTCGATACGAAGGCCGGCGTGCAGGCGTTCAAGCTGCGCGGCCACCCAACGCGACTGCGTCAATGCGAGCGCAGAGCCGCGGGAAGCCAACCGAAGGATGGTGGATCGTTGAGCCATGTGCCTTGGACAGAGTTGCAGGAATCGAACTGGGCTGCGAGCGGCCTTTCTCAAGAAGAATGGGTCATCGCTGCTAGTAGCTGTCGAGTCCTTCGGCCAGGTCCTCGATCAGATCGTCGGGATGCTCAATGCCCACGCTGAGGCGAATCAACCCGTCATCCAGGCCGATCTTCTTCCTCATGTCCGCGGGGATACTCGCGTGCGTCATGCTCGCCGGGTGCTCCAGCAGGCTTTCCACACCTCCGAGACTTTCGCCCAGCGTCCACACCTTGCGCCCGCTGACCACTTTCACGCCGTCGGCCACGCTGCCCTTGATTTCAAAGCTGATCATCGCGCCGAAGCGCTTCATCTGCTTGCGGGCCACATCGTGATTGCGGTGCTGGGCCAGGGCCGGGTAGTAAACGCTCTTCACCTTGGGGTGCTCGGTCAAGAACGTGACGACCTTTTCCGCGTTATCGCAGGCCCGCTCCATGCGCACGGCCAGCGTCTTGATGCCCCGATGAACCAGATAGCAATCCAGAGAACCGGGCACCGCGCCGCTGGCGTTCTGGTTGAAGGCGATTTTCTGTGCGAGTTCATCGTTCTTTGTGATCAACGCCCCGAGCACGACATCGCTGTGCCCGCCCAGATACTTGGTGGCGCTGTGCAGTACAATGTCGGCCCCCAGTTCCAGGGGATTCTGCAGGCAGGGAGTAGCAAACGTATTGTCCACCACCGTGATGGCCCCGCGCCGCCGCGCCACGGAAGCCGCGGCCGCGATGTCCGTGATCTTGAGCAGAGGGTTCGAGGGCGTCTCGATGAAGAGCATCCTGGTTTTGGGTGTAAAGGCGGACTCGATGTTGCCCGCGCGAGTGGTGTCCACGAAGGTAAACTCGAGGCCAAAGCGCCGGTAGGTCTTGTCGAAGATGCGGAAGGTTCCGCCATAGACGTCGTCGGCCACGACCACATGGTCGCCCGCGCTCAGCAGCTTCATGACGGTGTCAGTCGCGCCCAGACCGCTGGAGTACGCAAAGGCGCGAGTGCCGTTTTCAATGCTCGCCAGAACGCCCTCAAGCGCGGCGCGGGTCGGGTTGCCGCTGCGGGCGTATTCGTAGCCCTGATGCTTTCCAGGCGCGAGCTGGGCGTAGGTGCTGCTCATGTTCAGCGGCGGATTGACCGCACCGAAGTTCTTGGAGGGGTCGTAGCCGTCGTGGATGGCTCTGGTGTCGAAGTGCATGTGTGCCTCACCTGAAATGGTCGGCGCACTTTAGCGAACTCACGGGTCAGAGGTCAGAGGCCAGCACTGAAAAGCAGAACCTAGTCCGCTCCTGCTGCCTCTGCCCTGCAATCTCAAAAAGTGGGCCCGGCGCCGCTGGTCAGAGGGCGCCGGGTGGGTGTGGGGATGATTGAGGTGATTCGGATTGCGCCTGCCCGGCGCCGGGCAAACGCTCCCGCGCTGGCCCTGATAGGTATACGTTTACGGGCCTGACCGCCCGCCTCGAATCACTCCGAGCCAAGGGCCGCGGCCGAGCAGCCTCAAACGTTCCGAGGGACCGCAGCCCGAAATTTTCGGCGGAAACTCCGCGTCAGGAGTGTTGTCGGCTGGTTGCCCCGCCGCGCTTGAATGAAAAGCAGCTCGCCGCTGAAAACATGGAGGTCGCGGTCAGCGGCTGGAGTGCGCCTATCTCTCAGGCGCTGACGCCAATGAGCGAGGACAGCATGTCCTTCCATGAACTCAACGAGCACGGCAAGCCGACGTTTCGACCGATTCCCGCGAGGAAGCCACGCCTTGCGCGACGTCGCAGACCGCCTTTGCACGCCAAGCCCTCTGCGGGCTCTTGTTCTCCCGTCTGGCGCTGCTATCTTCTTTGCCCCGCTCGAAAGAGCGTTTCGCCCGCGCAAGGCGCGGTTCGCGGTGGCCGAACGCCGCGACATTCCGGACGTGCGTACGGTCCGCAATGGCAAGTCGGGATTGCCCAATGGGCAACTGAGGAGAACGATGGGTCGTTACACTGGCGCAAAGCACCGCATTTCGCGCCGCTTTGCCGAGAACATCTGGGGCTACAAGAAGACACCGCTGGCCACCCGCCCCTACAAGCCCGGCCAGCACGGCCGCGACGGTCGCAAGAAGAAGCTCTCCACCTACGGTGAAGGCCTCAACGAGAAGCAGAAGCTGAAGTTCTACTATCAGCTTCGTGAACGCAGCTTCCGCCGCCTGTTCGACAAGGCCATGGCCATGCCGGGCAACACGGGCGACAACCTGATGCAGCTGCTTGAGCGCCGCCTCGACAACGTTGTTTACCGCCTGGGTTTTGCGCCCACGCCTCGTGCCGCGCGCCAGTTGGTGGCTCACGGCCACATCAGCGTCAACGGCCGCAAGGTGGACCGTGCCAGCTACACGGTGGACATCGGCGACAAGGTCGCCGTACGCGAGAAGAGCCGCCAACACCTGCAAGTGCAGGAGGCTGTGGCACAGAAGCCTCAGGTCGTCAGCTATCTCCAGGCCAACCCGGAGAAGTTGGAGGGAGAACTGCTCCAGATTCCCAAGCGCGACGACATTCCCATGGTCGTCAACGAGCGCGCCGTCGTCGAATTCCTCGGCCGCTAATCTGCCTCCGAATGCACACAAAGGACGGGCGAAGGCCCGTCCTTTGTGTTTCAAACGGCAGGCACCCCTGGGGCCGCCAGCCTTAAGGTGGGCGCTCCAAATCCGGCATCTTTGTCATCTTTTGGTAAGCTGTGGCCCTTGGGGGACACTTGCTTGTGCAGCCCCAGACGTTCCCCTTGAGAACGCATGGCGGACTTGTCCAAACTTGACGACACTGAACTGGTCAAGCGTTGCCTGACCGGCGACCGTTCGCTTTTTGAAGAAGTCGTCCACCGCTACCAGAACAACATTTACGGCCTTTGCCTTCGAAAGGTTGCCGACCTCGGCCAGGCCCAGGACATTGTCCAGGAGACCTTTGTCGTCGGCTACGAGAACCTTGCGCGACTGAAAGACCCCTCGCGCCTCAAGCCCTGGCTCATGGGTATCGCCAGCAACCTGATCCGGGACTATTACAAGCGCCGCAAGCTAGCGGGCCTTCCGGAGGGCCACGATGTCGAGGTCATCGGCCTGGACCCCCTGGAGTCCATTGAGCAGCGCGAGCGTCACGAACTGCTCTACCGTGCCATTGCGCGCCTTTCTGAGCGCTACAAGGCTGTGCTGATCAAGCGCTATCTGGAGGAGGCCGAGTATCCGGAGATCGCTGCCGAACTGGGGCTTTCGGTGGGCGCCGTGGAAGTCTGCATGCATCGGGCACGCAAGGCATTGGCAGCCGCTATGAAGGAACTGACACCGGACTTCTGACCGCCCCGTAAGGCGGCGGGAGTTTTTGACACTATCTGTAAGCCACGCAGGACGGAAAATGGGCCGTGAGCATCTCGACATTCTGATGAACCGGGTCATTGACGGGGTTGCATCCCCCGCCGACCGCGAGGAGCTTGCCCGTGCCCTCGAAGCGGACCCGACCCTGCGCGCCGAATTCGACGAACTCAAGGCGGCCCACAGCTCCACACTGCTTCTCTTTGAGCGCCTTTCGCTTCCTGGAGAGTTCACAGGCCGCGTCATGCGCCGCGTTCAGCCGGACCACGTTCCTACGGACGCCGACCTCACGGCGATCATCGAAAGCAGCGACCTGCCCAAGGTCAGCGAGCCGACGCCCTCCCCGGCTCGCAACCTGCTCCGCTCCCAGATGATCTGGCGGCGCAAGGCCAACCTCGCCGCGGTGCTTTCGAGTATTGGCGCCTTCTCCGCCGCTGCGGCTTTGCTGCTGGCCATCGGCATGTTGACGGGCATCGTCGGCCCCAGCCGCACTCCGCCACCTCAGGCGCCGGTGGCGGGCAAGCCGGAATCGCCCAGGCCTGCCGTGCGCGTGGACCCCGCACCGCAACCCGCAATTCATGAGGCTGCGCCCCCCGTCGAGGTGCCGCCGTCCCCTCAGCCTCGTGATATCAGCCCCGATCGCGAAGAAGACGAGGATGACCGCGAGGTCCCGCCTCCAGCCCCCGAACAGCCCCAAGGCGAGGTTCGTCGCGAGGTTGACACCCCCGCGCGCGAGCACGAGGACCCTTCGCGTGAATTGCCGGGCACGGCTCCCGGACCCAGCGTTGAAACGCCCGAAGAACCCGCACAGCCCCCCACCCCCAGCGAAACTCCACGCACGACCGATGTGCCCGGCAAGAGCGGGCCTTCGGTTGAAGAACCCGAGCGCCGCACCGGCGGCGCCAGGGCCGAAGCCCCTGAGCAGCCCCTCTGGGGCCGCCTGGTCTCCATCAGTTCTGGCAACCTCAGTCTGGTGGATGAAAACGGCAAGACCCTGAAGATCTCCGACGGCACGGAGTTGCGCGTGGGCCAGCGCCTTCAGACCAACGTCAACGGCTTGAGCGTCCTGGGCCTGTCTCTGGGCGGTTATGTCGCAGCCGGCCGCAAAACCACATTCGTTCTGACCCGCAACGGCATCACCCTGGAAGAGGGTGAGCTGGCTGTCGATTTTGACGGCAGCCGCGGCCAGCAGCTCCAGGTCGCCTTTGACGCCTACACCCTGGCGCTGACGCGCGGCACCCTGCTGCTCGAGAAGAAAACGCGCCGCAAAATGGCGATTTCCCAGTCCGCCGGTGTAGCGGCCCTGCGCCACGGTGAAAACAGCCTTTCGCTTGAAGGCAGCCTCGAAGTGGATGTCGAGTTCGGGAAGATGCCGGCCTCCGCCCGTGCCCGTGCCGTAGTCCTGCCGGACTGGTGCGGCAATGCCCGGGCCGAGATTTCGCTGTCACGCGTGGAAAAGCTGCTGGCCGAGCGCAAGTACTCCAGCAGCGTTGATCGCCGCCTTCGCTCGGTCATTGCCACCGTGAGCAAGGTTCCCGTTTCCACGGAGCTGCTGGTGGCATTCCTGCGCCGCGTCCTGGAAGAGCCGGCCTTCAGCGTGCCTGACCTGGTCTCGATGCTGGAGTCCCTCGTTGAAGCCCTCAACTCCATGCCCGAGCTTACGGCCAACACCGCTTTGCAGCTTGCCGCTGAGTCTCTGTGCGAGTGCAAGAGCCTGGCGGACTGGGTCCGGCGCTTTGACCTCGTGCGCGCCAACTGGCTCAAGCGCGAGGCCAAGGAAGCCCGCAAGCCCGAGCACAAAGTCGAAGGCAAAGGCGACTCCGGCGATGTCAAGGACGCTACTCCCGGCGCCGACGAAAAGCGCGGCAAGGACCAGGCCGGCACCCAGGGCAAGTAGCCGTGGCTGCATGCGCTGGGCAATTCGCCAACTCACCTCCAGCCTGTGATTTCGATTGAGCAAACGACTGCCCTTACGGCGGTGCTAGACTGCCGCCATGGGCGAACCCTATTCCAGCGAGGCTCTGGCGGAGAAGTACCTCACGGCCGTTGACCACTTCTGTGATGCGGTTCTTTCAGTGCCGCCGGACAGGCTGGATTTCCGCAACAGCCCCGACTCGTGGAGTTCTCGCGAAATCGCCTTTCACGCCGCTGAAGTGGACCAGAATCTGGGCGTTCGTCTGCGCCGCCTGCTGACGGAAGACCATCCCGTGCTGGCGGGTGTCAACCTGCAGGGCTGGGTGAACGCCCTGAGGCCGGCCCAGCTTGACGTTGCGCTCGCCATTGACTCACTGCGCGCCTCCAGCGCCATAAACGTGGCTTTAATTGAGACACTGGAGCCTTCCAGCCTCCGCCGCATGGGCCGCCACAGCGAGGGGCATGACGTCAGCGTGCAGGGCCTCTGCCTGTACATGGCCTTGCACCTGGAAAGCCACGTGCGACAACTGGCTCGTGTAAAGACGGCCTGGCAGCGCCAAGACCTGCACGGCACGGCCTGAGGGCCACCTGACGCTGATTACGCCTAATGTTACCCCTGCGACATCTGCCACTGGGCCGGATTGACGTACTCCTTGCTCACGCACCAGGTGTTGGCCATGGAGTCATGCCACGTGCGTTTCTGCGGATGGAAGCCCGCCCAAATGTAGCCAAGCATCAGGCCGCAGCTGGACAGAATCGTCGCGAAGTAGCGCCCCGTGGCCTGGCCAAACCCGGGATACATGCCGTATTGGTCAACGACGCGCACACCAACGGCAAGCTTGCCCAGTGTCGCTCCCTTCTTGCTGTGCATCAGGGCGAAGTACATCCAGTAGGTAAGAATCGAAACAATGTTCACGATCATGGATACCGAGAGCTCGGCGGAAGCCTGAGCTGCCGTCGGCGTGCTTCCAAAGGAAGTCTGGGCAATCGCAGGCAGGCCAAAAGCCAGCCGCAGCACCAACTGGAGCACCTGTAACGGAATGCCCACAATCAAGCCGTCAATGAACGCAGCCCCAAACCGGATCCAGAACCCGCCGAAGCACTCCGTGGGCAGGTAGGGAGGCGGAGTGTAGCCATAGGCCCCCGCCATGCCCGACATCGAACCAAAGGGCGGGGGGTACTGTCCGTAGCCCTGTTGAGCGAAACCTGATTCCTGAACGTAGCCTTGAGGCGGGTATACTGGCTGTTGGGGATAGGCGGGCTGGGGCGGGTATCCCTGCGGGGATTGGCCCTGACCATACCCGGCGCCGCCTTGATTGTAGTCCTGTCCGAATCCTGGCCCGCCCATAAGTCCTCGCTCAAGGAGATGTCACCGCAAAGACTGCGAACAACGCAGAGTAGAAGATCAACAGGAACCCCATGAGGCTGACGTGAACCAGGGATATCCGGTAGGCCACCTTGGTCATCAGCTCACCCGACGGATCCATGATGCCCTGGCGCATTTCCTCAAGATCGGTCCGCGCCATGAAGAACGCAACGATGCCACATACAAAACAGATCGCAAAACTGCAGACCGCCAGCACCACCGCGCGATGAGGCTTGATCCAGCCTGTCGCCCCGCCCAAGGACAGCAAGTCAGGGGCGCCGTAACCTCGAGGATAGCCATGGACCTGGCCGGGATAACCCATGGGGTATAGCGACGCTGATCCGTATCCGGACCATTGGCCCTGATACTGTGGAATTGCTCTGGTCTGATGGAGGCCGGGAGCCGCAATGAAGTCGGGCTGGGCCGGCAGGTTGCCCCAAGCCGACGAAAACGACCGAGGGTCGAATCTTCGGGGCGTCTGCTCCCCAGGGGGGCGCTCGCTTGATTCAGAGCCGCTCATGTTCCAGTTCCATGAACTGGAACAAGTATAGCCGCGCTTTGGAGACGGGGTTGTTACAAAAAGAAGGCGCCTGCGCCGCAGCGCAGGCGCAGGATTGGTGCGGGACTACTTCTTGACATGGGCCTGGAGTTTTTCGCAGGCGCGCATCCAGCTCAGGGTCTGCTCAAGTTCTTCGCGGCGGGCTACATCTGTGGTTTCGGCCAGCTGCTTGATAACGGCTTCGATATCAGCAGCCTTGACCCATTGGGCCTCTTCAACGGCCACGGCCTTTTCGCTGAGGATCACGACGTGGTTGTCAGCCACCTCAAGAAATCCCGACTGCACGGCAAAGCGCATAGTTTCGCCGCCGGACTGGATACGCACCTCGCCAGTGCCCAAGCGGGTCAGCATGGGGGCGTGGCCGGGCTTGATGCCAAGCTCGCCGTCCCAGGCGCGAGCCGTAACGGCTGTAGCCTTGCCCGAATAAAGTGGCTTCTCCGGAGAAATCACGTCAACAGTCATTTCAGCCATCGGGGTTCAACTCGCTTCGCTCAGGGGCGCAGGATGCGGCCCTGGCCATCCGTTGCGCCTTCGTTGGTGAGGATCAGAATGCCGTCAATGATAGACCAGATGTAGCCGATGCAGATGAAACTGGTGAGCAGCTGGGCAATACCCGTGCCGATGTGTCCTGCATAGATGCGACCAATACCCCCCAAGCCAATGATCAGCGGCAGAAACTGTAAACCGCCGGCAATCATCTTCTGCTTGTCGGAGTAGGGAATTCCGGTCTTCGGATCCACGCCGTAGGGAGCGTTGGGGTCCGCCATCTGCGCCTGCTGCGGAGGATATCCACCGGCCATGAGGGCTCCTTAGTTGGGCCGAAGCGGGCGCCCCTGGGCGTCCGTCTGGTTGTCACCGACGAGCAGCATGATCCCGTCGATCAAGGGCCAGATCGCCCCCATGCCGCAAGTCAGCCAGACCACGGCAATCTGCGCAATCGCCAGGCCCGTGTGCCCGGTGTAGAAGCGTCCGACAGCAAACCCGCCCAGCAACAACTGCAGCAGGCCGGCGATCATCTTCTGCTTGTCAGAGTATGGCAGGCCCGTCTTGGGGTCATAGCCGTAAGGCGCATTGGGATCAGCCATCATGGGCTGGGGCTGCGCATAGCCCTGCGGCTGGCCGTAGCCCTGAGGTTGCTGCTGAGGAGGATATCCACCTGCCATAGTAGTCTCCGACGTCGAGCAAAGTCGTGCCATTATGCACACGCCACCGGGGCGCTGCACGCGCAAACTAGCCCTGCATCTTCTTGGCCGCCTCCATCACTTCTTCGATGCCGCCCTTCATGTAGAAGGCCTGCTCCGGCAGCGAGTCATACTTGCCACTGACCACTTCCTCGAAGGACCTGACGGTGTCGTCAAGCTTGACGTAGCGGCCTTCCACGCCGGTGAACTGCTGGGCGACGAAGAAGGGCTGGCTGAGGAACTTCTCGATGCGGCGGGCGCGGTTGACGATGATCTTGTCGGCGTCGCTCAGTTCGTCCATGCCCAGAATCGCGATGATGTCCTGCAGGCTCTTGTAGCGCTGCAAAATGCCCTGCACGTCGCGGGCGACCTTGTAGTGCTTCTCGCCCACAATCAGCGGGTCGAGCACGCGGCTGGTCGATCCGAGAGGGTCCACCGCGGGGTAAATGCCTTTTTCCGAGATCTTGCGGTCAAGCACGGTCTTGGCGTCCAGGTGGGCAAAGGCCGTGGCGGGTGCGGGGTCCGTCAGGTCGTCTGCCGGCACGTAAATGGCCTGCACCGACGTAATCGAGCCGCGGTCCGTTGAAGTAATGCGCTCCTGCAGCGCGCCCATCTCGGTGGCCAGCGTGGGCTGGTAACCCACGGCGCTGGGCATGCGGCCCAGCAGGGCCGACACTTCCGAGCCTGCCTGCGTGAAGCGGAAAATGTTGTCCACGAACATGAGCACGTCGGTGCCGTAAGTGTCGCGGAAGTACTCGGCCATGGTCAGGCCGGAAAGTGCCACGCGCAGACGCGCGCCTGGCGGCTCGTTCATCTGGCCGTAGCAGAGTACGGCCTGGTCGAGCACCGTCTTGTTGCTGCCGTCCGGTTTCTTGCCGATGATGGCTTCCTTCATTTCAAGCCAGAGGTCGTTACCCTCGCGCGTGCGTTCACCCACACCGCAGAACACCGAATAGCCGCTGTGCACGCGGGCAATGTTGTTGATCAACTCCATGATCACGACGGTCTTGCCCACGCCGGCGCCGCCGAACAGGCCTACCTTGCCGCCTTTGGCGTAGGGCTCCAGCAGGTCAATGACCTTGATGCCCGTCTCGAATACCTGGGTCTTGGTGCCCAGCGATTCATAGCGCGGCGGCTTCTGGTGGATGGAGCGGCGTTCCTTCGTGGCCGGCGTGGGGCGGCCGTCTACGGCGTCGCCCAGCAGGTTGAAGATGCGGCCCAGGCACTCATCACCCACGGGCACGGAAATCGGTGCGCCCGTGTTCTCGACGGGCATGCCGCGCGTGAGACCGTCGGTGCTGCTCATGGCCACGGCGCGGATCTGGTTGCGGCCGAGGTGCTGCTGGACCTCGAGCGTGATGTTGATGTTCTTGGCCTCGTCCCGGATCTTGAGGGCGGAGTAGATCTCGGGCGCCTGCTCCTGGGGAAACTCAATGTCAACGACAGGTCCGATGACCTGCACAATCTTGCCGGCGACGGGCATGGGTATCCTCTAATCGATGTTCAAACGGCCAATAGCGGCGCGCGATACTAGCGAGCCGGGGAAGCGTTGCAAGCGCGATGGTAGGCGGGAAAGTCGCAATGTTTGCCACCCCGGCCAGTCATGACCGGGCACGGGCGATGCCCGCTATGCCAACAACCAGGCCGCGACGAAAATCGCGCCGAACACGACGCTAATGACTCCGTTGACCGTGAAGAATGCCACGTTCACACGCGAGAGGTCGTCAGGCTTCACGAGCGAGTGCTGATAGGCCATGCCCACCAGCATGACAAACGGCGCAGCCCAAACGAGCTTCTCCAGACGCGTATAGACCCCAACTCCCTGGCCATAGGCCGCGAACCCTGGGTCCATCAATGAAGAAACAAAGGAAAAGAACAGCAAGAAGCTCGTCAGGTGCATCAAGACAGCAATGCTGAGCGCCTTTCTTCTTCCGAGTGCAGCAGGTATCGAGCGCAGCTTGTTCGCTCGGTCAAACTCGTCATCTTGCAACGCATAGATCACGTCAAAACCAGCGACCCAGAACATGACCGCCGCGCCGAGTAACCATGGCGAAAGCTCCGCCACGGCGCTCCATCCAATTCCTTTGCGGAAAACCCACTCGCCAAGCAAGTTCAGATGGTTGAAGATCGTGTGCGTCCCTTCAGGGTCCGACAGGCTCCGCACAGCAACCCAAGCACCGATCGGCGCAAGTCCCAACGACGCTCCCAGAACAATGTGGCAAAGCGCCGTGAACCGCTTGGTGAACGGATACAACAGCATCAGCGCCACAGGAATCGGACTGAGCGCAAGAACGACGTCTCCAAGAAACCCGCACGCGCCGAAATACAGTGCAGCCGACGCCAAGGCAAAGGCCCAGGCCGCGCGAAGCGACAGCTTTCCCGCGGGAATCTCGCGCTGAGCCGTGCGCGGATTGAGCGCATCGATCCTGCGGTCAAGAATGCGATTGACTGCCATCGCGAAACTGCGCGCACCGACCATGCAACACAAGATCAGCAGCAGCACAATCCACGAATACGGCACGTAGAGCGGCGCCTCAACTGCGCGGCCGCCCTGCATAGGGCCGTGCCACTCACCGGTTAAGCGTGTTGGCAAAGCATAAGCCGCCACCATGCCCGCTATCGCAAACGGCAATGCGAACACCGTGTGCGAAAGCTTCACAAAACTGGCGTAAGTGCGAACGGTCGAAAGCATTGGCCGCAAAATAACAGCAGACGCTGCGACGGAACAGAAGCCTCAGGAGTCATGGGCCTTCAGACCGCGCTCAAGACGTAGGCGCCGTGCAAACCCGTCACGCTCGCCGCATCGTGCAGGATGCGGCGCGGCAACCGACACCCCGCCACAAGATCCTGGCGCTGCCTTCCCGCGGCCATGGGCGCAAACACCTGGCCCTGAAGCATGAGCACGTTCACCGCGGCCTGGAGTGCGCCGGCAGTGGGAAAGTTCCCGAAATTGCCGCGATGGGAAAGCTCCGGCGCCGCCAGACGCTTTGCCAGGACGCGGCTGCGCCCGTTCTCCAACGTGAAAGCTCTCCTGCTTCCCCCGCGGCACGACGTCACCAGATCGACGCCCGCAAGGTTCAGGTCGTCCAGCATCTCGCGGCCGGTGTCGTGGCGTGCGACCCGGGCCTGTTCCACGCGTGCCAGAGCTCGGCGCGGTCCCCCCTCGCGCTCAAGCAGTAACACGGCGCCGCCATCGCCGGGGATGGCGCGGCCTTCGCCGCCCCAGGGATCGCAGCCCGCCGTGGGCCCGCTTTCCACGTAGCGGAAGTGGGAAGCGAACTCGTGCAGCAGGCCTGTCAATTCGTCGGCGCCCCCCACCAAAATGGCGTCCGCCCGGCCGCTCTCGAGCTGACTCAGGGCGGAGGACAGGGCCGCCTCGAACGACACATCGCGCTGGGAAAGCGTCAGATTGACGCCCGTGGCACCGATGTCCAGCGCGACCTGGCTGGCCAGAATGCCGTGCACGCTGCTCATGAACGCCAGAGGGCTCGCGTGCCGCTGCCCGTTCTTGAGCCAGCTGTCGATGAACTCCTGCGTGGTGCCGATGGCTCCGTAAGCCGTGCCGAAAACCACGCCAAGCCTTGACGCGTGAACATCGCCTCGCTCTGGCTGCAGGCCCGCCATGTTCAGGGCCTGCCGCGCGCTCACGGCCGCCATGCGTATCAGCCGGTCCATGCGCCTGAGCTTGCGGGGATCGATCAGGCCTTTGGCGTCGGGCGCCACGGCGCGATAGGCAGGGGCGATGGCCTTGGCTCCGCCCATGCGCTCGAATTCGTGCATGGCGCAGGCGTTGACCCCCTGCTGCATAGCAGCCTTGAACGCCTCGACGCCGCTGCCCAGCGCGCTGACGACTCCGATGCCCGTCACGACCGCGCTCATGGCCGGTCTCCCGCAGTGAACACCAGTGCCGCGTTGTTGCCGCCAAAGCCAAAACTGTTGGAAAGCACATGCTGCAGGCGCGGCGCAGGCCTGGCCTGCGTGACCAGGTCCAGGGAGTCATCCTGCGCCTTCTGCAGGCCCAGGTTGGGCCAGAGCCGCCGGCGCTGCAAAGCCAGAACGCAGAGCACAGCCTTGATCGCGCCCGAGGCCGCCAGCGTATGGCCAAAGTAGCGCTTGGTCGAACTCACAGGCACAGCGCGCGTGCTAAATACGCGCGCGATGGCCAGGGCTTCCACTTTGTCATTGTCCAGCGTTCCCGTGCCGTGCGCGCTGACAAATCCGATGTCGGAGGGCGCAAGCCCGGCATCAGCCAGGGCCTGTTTCATGGCGGCCTGGGCCCCGAGACCCTCGGGGTGCGGCGCGGTCAGGTGGTGTGCGTCACAGGAGTGGCCATAGCCGGTCAACCAGGCCAGCACCCTGGCCTGGCGCGCCCTGGCATGGGCCTCAGACTCCAGCACCAGCATGCCCGCGCCCTCCCCCACGCACATACCCTTGCGCGCGGCATCAAAGGGCCGCGGCCCCTCAGGGCTCATCACGCCCAGGCTGGCAAAGCCAAGAAAGGCGATACGCGAAAGGCTGTCGGCGCCGCCCGCCAGCATCACCTGGGCCTGTCCCGAGGCAATGCGGGCGGCCGCGAGTCCCAGCGCGTTGGCGCCTGACGAACAGGCCGTCATCAACGAGGCCATGGGCCCGCCCATGCTGAACTCGCGGGCGATGGCATCACCCGAGTTGGCCCCGTCGTGCACAAAGAGGCGGTCAAGGTGGGTAGGGCTGGCGCGGCCATGGCTCGCGGCCTGTGCTGCACAGTCGAGGTAATAATTCTCGCTGGAGAGTGTGCCGCAAACGCTCTGCCCCAGGTAGACACCCGCGTTGCGACGCGCCATGTCGGGCAGTGCCGCCATCTGGAGCGCCTCGGCCGCCGCCACAAGCGCCAGCAGGTCGCTACGCGAAAGGCGGCCGGCCTCCCGTGCCGATAGCGGGCGCACCAGCCTCGCGAAGTCGGCTTGCAGGTCTCCGCGATACTGTCCTACGGGGTACTCGCGCGACAGCTCGCTGCTGAAAAGCGTCAGGTCGCCTAAACCGCTGCGCTCCTGGTCCAGCGCGGCTTCAAGCGCCGAAACATGGGCCCCGACGGCGCCCACGAAGCCGAGCCCCGTGATTGCGATTCTTGGGCTGGGCATGATTACTTCTTACGGTTTTCGCTCACAAACCTGGCGAGCGAACTGAGGCTGGAAAAGGCCGTCTTGCCCACGTCCGACGAGCCGATCTTGGCACCGTAGGTCGTTTCCATGAGCATGACCAGCTCCAGGGCGTCCACGGAATCCAGGCCCAGACCCTCGCCAAAAAGGGGGGCGTTGGCATCTACCGACGCGGGGTCAACATCCTCGAGATTGAGGTGACTGATGATCAGGTTCTTCAGCTCATCCACTAGCGCTTGCACGGACCCACCCTCTGGTTGGAACCCCCTTTCAGTTATGCCGCGCGCGACTTGGCCTTGCAAGCCTTCCGATGAACTGCCAAGGTTAGGTAGCCAATAACGTTTGAACCTCAATCAACCACGGGAAGGCCACTTGCAACGTACAGCTCTCATCACCGGTGCATCCAGGGGGATAGGCCGGGCCATTGCCCTGCAGCTTGCCAGGGACGGATTTGATATCTGGGCTAACTACGCCACGGGCCGGGAGGCCGCCCAGTCCCTCTGTCATGAGATTGAAGCGCTGGGGCGCAAGGCCAAGGCCCTTGGGTTTTCCGTGCGCGACGGCAAGGCTGTCAGGGCCGCGCTGGAGCCCCTGATTGAACAAGACGGAGTACCCCACGTCATTGTCAGCAATGCGGGCGTGACCAAAGACGGCCTCATGGCCATGATGAGTGACGAAGAATGGTCCAGCGTGATCGAAACCAACCTCACAGGTTTCTTTAACGTCACGCGCGTCTGCCTGCGCGAAATGCTGCGCAAGCGCGCGGGGCGCATCATTGCCATTTCGAGCCTCAGCGGCGAAGCCGGCAATGCGGGCCAGGTCAACTACGCCGCCAGCAAGGCCGGCCTTATTGGCGCCTGCAAGGCCCTGGCCAAGGAAGTCGCCAAGCGCAGCATCACCGTCAATGTCGTGGCGCCGGGCTTCATCGAGACTGACATGGTCAAGGATCTGCCCAAGGACGAACTGGCCAGACAGGTGCCCCTGCAGCGCTTTGGCAAAGCCGAAGAGGTCGCCGCCGCCGTGAGCTTTCTGGCCAGCGACTCCGCGGGCTACATCACGGGCCATGTCCTGAGTGTCAACGGCGGCATGTACATGTAAGAGCCCCATGTCTCTATGGATTGCCATCTTCGAGCAGGTACGTTCGCGCCGGTGGCTGCTGCCGCTGGTGCTGTCCTTGACGGCGGGACTCTCGGCCCTGGGGGCGTTGCAGCTTCGATTCACTGAAGACGTCTTCGAGCTCCTGCCCCAGAAAGACCCGACGGTTGTGGAAGGGCGCCTGGCTCTGACACGTTTCAGGGCCCTGGAGCGCATCGTCATTGACGTCGAAGCGCCTGACACGGCCGCCGTCGTGGCAGGCATTGACCAGATTGCCGCGCAACTGGCCCAGACACCCGGCATTTCCAAAGTGACGTCAAAACTCAGTGACGACGCCCTCGTCGATATCGCCCAAGCCTACGAAGGAAAAATCCCCCTGCTCTTCGACGAGGCCATGGAGGCCGACGTCGAGCGCCGTACGAGCGCGGCGGAGTTCACCCGCCGGCTCCAGGAGTTCGTGGAAGGAGCCGAGGGCAAGGGTGGCATCCAGGCCACTACGGCCCAGTTCAGGCGTGATCCCTTTGCGTTCCAGGAGCTCATGCTTCGGCGCTTTGACCGCCTGAACTCCGGCTTTGAGGCACGACTGGTGCGCGGCCACCTGATCAGCCAGGACGGCCGCCACGGGCTGCTCATCGCCGAGGCCTCCGTCCCGGCCTCCAACACGCGCGAAGGCCGCCGCCTCATGGCCGACATCGACGGCCTGTTTTCCCGGCTGCCAGACGGCACAAGGGGGCGCGTCATTGGCGGCCACCGCAGTGCGGCTGACAACGCTGACGTCATCGAGTCCGACATCAAGCTGACCGTCGCCACCAGTGTGCTGGGCGTACTGGTGGTGTTTCTGCTGGCGTTTCGCAGCCTGTGGCCCTTCGCAGCGACACTTTGTGCCGTGGGCATGGGCTTTGGCGTGGCCATGGGCACCCAGGGGGCCACAGCAGGCGTGCTGTCAGCCATCACGGCAGGTTTCGGCGCGGCCTTGCTGGGCATCGCTGTGGACTACACGATCCACCTGGCAACGGCAGTCTCCGCCGCGCCACAAGGCGGCGCTGCCGATCGCATCAGGAGCGCCCTCGCCCACGTCGCCCGGCCCAACAGCATGGCCATGCTGACCACGGCACTGGCGCTCAGCACGCTCTGGGCCTCCCGCTTTGCGGGCATCTCGCAGCTGGCGGAGATCGCGGTCGTCGGGGTGGTGTTTGCCTTCCTGTTCGCCATGTTTCTGGGACCGGTCCTGCTGGCGCCCTTTGCACGCCGACCGGCGAGGCCCAACCCGCTCGAAGCCGGCGTTCGTCTGGCCGTTCAGTCGCGCCGGCGCTGGCCGCGCGTCTCCATTGTGGTCTGTGCGCTGGCCATGCCCCTGCTTGCCCTGGGGCTGGTCCACTTGGGCATCGACGGTGACGTGACCCACCTCGACGGCAAGAGCCAGGACACCCGCGAAGCCGAAGAGCTGGTCGCCGCCACCTATGGCGGCGCCACGCTGCGGCGCACGCTGCTGGTCAGCAGCGGCCCCAACCTCGAATCGGCCCTGCTGGCCAATGACAACGTGGCAAGCGGCTTGAGGGCCGTTGCGGCCGCACGCTTTGAGAGCCTGGCCTGGGTATTGCCGGCCCAGCAGACGCAACAGGCCAACCTGGCGCGCTGGAGGGCCTATTGGACGAACGCGCGCATCGAGACGCTGAAGCAGCGCATGGCCGGCGTCAGCGTGGTGCGCCACACAGAACAGGGCGAGCGCCGCATCAGCTTCACGCGCGAGCGCGTGGAGTCCTATTTCGCGGAGTTCTTCGCCGTGCTCACCCCCCGGGGCGACCTGCCGTATCTTGATGCGTCAAGCCTGCGCGGGCGGCCGCTGTGGGACCTGATGCGGAACTTCGTGGCCGAGTCCGGCGGCCAGGTCAGCGTGGCGACCCTTGCCATGCTGAGCGACCCCTCCGAAGCCGCGCCCGGCTCGCCGCAGGCAGTGGAAGTCGAAGGCCGCCGCCTTACCGAACTGAAGGCCCACGCCCCCGCGGCCCTGACGCTCAACCGCACACTGTTCGCCTCCCACATCGTTCAACTCGTGCGAACCGACCTTTTTCTCCTCGGGGGGCTGTCGCTGCTGCTCGTGATACTCGTGCTCTGGTTCAGCTTTGGCAACGTAGCGGATGTCCTGACGGCACTCATTCCCGTAGGCGGTGCCATGGTCTGGACGCTTGGGCTCATGGGCTGGCTGGGCATTTCCTTCAACATCATCAACACCCTGGTCACGGTCCTGATTGCAGGGCTGGGCATCGACTACGGTATCTTCGTCGTCCAGACCTACCGTGAGAGTTTAAGCGCCGAAGACGCCAGCAGCCGCGTCGTCAAGGCCGCCACGGGCATCTCGGCAGCCGCGCTGACCACGCTGTTTGGCTTTGGCAGCCTGGCCTTGGCCGCCCACCCGGCCTTGTTTTCGGTGGGCATTACCACGACCATAGGTGTGCTGAGCGCACTGCTGCTCTCTGTCGTGGTGGTGCCGGGCGTGATGGAACGGCGTCTGTTTCCCGCGGGGTCAGTCCATGTTTAGGAGATGCACCAAGATCATTGCGAGCCTGGCGCTTGTGACCCTCAGCCTGGCCGCCTGTGCCCAACCAGAACCGTACCGGCGCCTGGAACCGGGACCCGCAACGGAAGTTCCGCTGACGCGACTGGTCGAAGCCTACAACACTCGATGGCCGGCCCAGTTCAAAAGCAGCCAGACCGTAACCCTGGACTTTGGTCCGGTCACGCGGACCTTCAGCGCCCTGTTGATTGTCCAGCAGCCGGGGTGTTTTCGCCTGCAGGGCATGACCGAGCAGGGGCTCAAGATCTTCGATCTCGCGCGAGATGGAGCCGGCGACCACGTCATCTTCAAAGGCGACGACATGGGCGACCAGGCGGTGGCGCAGATTTCCCGCGACATCCAGCGCGTCTTCCTCGATGGCTTCATTGGGGTGCCCAGTGCCTCGACGCGGGGCTCTTTCCATTGGCTTGAGGGCAACACGCCCAGTCTCACACTACGCGCAAAGCTGGCGGCCAAGGGGCAGAACCTGCTGGTGGATTGTACGGAACTGCGTGATGAGTCCGGGCGCCTGTACGCCCTTGACAGCTACGAGTGGACGGACGCCGGCGGATTTCACCATCCGCAGGTCATTGTCCTGCGTGACAGCGGCAGGCAGTCCGGCTCTTACCCCTACAAACTGACGCTCAAAATCAATGAACTGGCCAAACGGGCGGCCCCCTGGCCAGAAAAGACCTTCCGGCCAAAGGACTGAGCCCCACAGCAGGCAACCATGAATCTGAACCACACCCTCGATCAGGCCACTGTGAAGTTCGATGCTGCCCCCCAGGCGGTTCGGGCCACCCTCTGCTTTGCGGGCAGCGAGTTCTTCTTCGAGGGCCACTTCCCCGGCGACCCCATCGTGCCGGCGGTCATCCAGATCGACATCGCCCTTCGCCTGGCCGGTCGCGCCTTGGGCCGGACCCTTGCACTGCGCGAGGTTACCCGTGCCGTGTTCAAGCAGCCCGTGGGTCCGGGCCGGGAACTGAACTTTGACATCGAGCTGAGACCCGCCGAACAGGATCTGACGCGCATCAAGTGCGGCATCTCGTCCGGCGGTAACTCCATTGCGGAATTCGCCCTGAGGGCCTGTTGATTTTTCTTCGAACAAAGGGCCCTTGGACCGCGTAATAGTAGGCAGGCGCCGCACAGGCGCGTGCATGAGTCACACCGAGGGGTCCGACATGATAGACGTGCTTCGTCGTAAATCGTTGGCGCACAAGCTCTTGGTATCCTGCATGGCCCTCTTTGCCCTGGTGCTGATGGTCCGGGCACCGCTGGCCGCACAGGACAAGTCCAAGGATGACCCCACGGAAGCCAGCGACAAGGAGAAGCTGGAGAAGCTGGCCGCGAAGCAGAAGGCCATCCGGCAGCAGTTGACCGGGCTGCGCGACAGACTGGAGAAACTTCTGACCGAGATGTCGGCCAGCGAGGACCTCAACGAGCAGCGCCGCGTGCCGCAGTTGCAGGCCGCGCTCAAGCGCCTGGGCGAAATGGGCCTTGAGACGGACATGGAGAAGCTGGACGAGGAAATCCGCAACGGCAACGTCCGCACCGCCATGGCCTTGGGCGATTCGATCCAGAAGAAGATCGACGAGCTCATTGACCTGCTGGAGAACGGCCCGCGGGTAGGCGAAGACGAACGCATCAACGCCCTCAATGACCGCATCAAGGCGCTGGAAGACATGCGCAAGGAGCAGGAGGACATCCGCAAAGAGACAGCGGACCTCCGTAACAACGAGAACGCTCAGCGCATGCAGGACCTCGAGCGCAAGACCCGCGAAGCGCGTGAAAAGCAGGAAGACCTGCGCAAGCAGACCAACGACCTCGAGAAGCGCCGCGAATCCATCGACAAGCAGATCCAGGACCTCAAGGCCCTCAAGGAACAGCAGGAGCGCGCCAAAGAGCGCCTCGAAAAGCGCCGCGAGGAAGAACAGAAGGCATCCGGCGACCAGACCAAGAAGCTGGAAGAGGCTCTCGACAAACTCGAAAAGCTGGAGAAGGAAGCCCGCGACGCCAAGCAGCGCGACGAGAACATAGCCGCGCTGGACAACGTCATGAAGGACCTTGAACGCCTGCAGAAGGACGAGCAGGCGGTGCGCAGCCGCACGGCGGATGCCGCGCAGAAGCCCGAGCAGAAGGCGCTGGACGCCATCACGAAAGCGGAGGAGGAGCAGGGCGAGGCCTACCGCGCGACGCGCAGCACCAACGCTGAGCGCCAGGGCGCCAAGACGCCCCTGCCCAAGGAGCGCCTGGAGACGTTGAAGAACGAGCAGCAGCAGGCCATGGAGTCCATCAAGGAAGCCAAGGAAGCACTCGAGAAAACGCCCCAGTCCGCCCAGGCGCGCAAGGCCGCCGAGGCCCTGAAGAACGCCGAGGAGAAGTCTTCCGAGGCGCAGAAGGCCCTGGAAAACGGCGACTCTGACGGCGCCGAGAAGGCCCAGGCCGAGTCTTCCAAGTCTCTCAAGGAGGCCGCTGAGGCCCTGCGGCCAGAGGCTCTTGAAAACAAGGACGTCAAGGCGGCCAGCGAGGGGCAGGCCAATGCCCAGGAGAATGCCAGGAAGCTTGAAAAGGCCATGAAGAACCTGGCTGACGAAATCGCCCGCCAGCGCGAGCAGCAGGGAGCCGCCAACAAGGGAGAGGCCAACGAAGCTGATGCCGCTGTCGAAAAACTGGAAGAGGCCCAGCGCGCCATGGAACGCGCATCAGAGGCATTGTCCAAGGCGCAGACGGAGAACGCTCAGTCTGAAATGGGCAAAGCCCTGGAGTCCCTCAAGCAGGCTTCCGAGTCGCTCAAGAAAACCGAAGGCGCCAACGCCGAAGGCAAGCCTGACTACAAGTCCGCCGCCGAGCGCCAGAAGGAGCTTGCAGAAGACCTCAACAAACTGGCTGAGGAAATGAAGGACATTCCCGAGGCCAAGACCGACAGCGAAGGCATCAAGCAGGCCGTGGACAAGACGCGCGAGGCTGTGACGCCCTTCCGCAACGAGGAAGATTCGCGCCTGCGCAATACTGCCCGCCAGCTCGATGAGAGCCTGGAGAAACTCCAGAAAGAAATGGCGGACGGCAAGCAACCCAGCACCGAAAGCATGCGCGACGCCGCTGACCGCGCCCGCGCCTTCCAGAAGCAGGCGGAGTCCGCCGGCAACCCCCAGTCCAAGGAGGCCGCTCGCACCGCTGAAGACCTGGCCCGCCGCCTTGAAGAGGCCGCCGATGCCAGGGAGGGTACCCGTCAGGCCCAGGAAGGCATGAAGAACGCCGCCGAGAAGTCCGGCGAGGCTTCGCGTGCCATGGAGCAGGAAAAGGGCAGCGACGGCGTACGAAGCGAGCAGGATGCCATCGACCAGATTGCTCGCGCCAAAGACGGCCTCAAGCGCCGCATCGAAGCCGAGCGTGGCGCGCGCGGCATGGAATCAGCGGCGCAGGAGCAGAAGGACATGTCATCGAGGGCGTCGGAGGCCGGCGAGCAGATGGAAAACGCCGCCAAGGACTCCCAGAGCCCCGAATCCAAGGAGCGTAACGCCGGTGCCGCCAAGGACGCCA
>ERZ761602.547-NODE-547-length-79764-cov-11.353636_pt1 | contig 79764 bp, 62 predicted proteins | sample MGYA00512165_ERZ761602 | MGnify/ENA primary metagenome ERZ761602 (study PRJEB28899, sample SAMN02445085) | bioreactor sludge metagenome | biome: EBPR sludge; isolation source: Thorneside wastewater treatment plant | place: Australia: Brisbane, Thorneside...
CGCTGCGCAGATCCTTGGCCGCCCCGCTCTCGACCAGAAAGCGGCCGAAATGCGCGCGACTGACCAGGCTGGGATTGGCGGCGTAGCGCATGGCACCGTCGAAAGCGCCCGCAATGCCGACTTTCTCAAGCTCGGCCGACATTCGTTGCGCGCGGTCCACGCGCCCCGCGCGAATACTTTCCAGACCGGCGTTGAGCGCCTGATGGCTGCTATCGAAGGCGTAGCCGAGAATGTGGATCTGCAGCCCCTGCCACTCGATCGAAATCTCAACGCCATTGACGAAACCCATGCCTGCCGCTTCGGCCGCCGAACGTGCCGCGGCCAGACCGTCGAGGGAGTCGTGGTCGCTCAGCGCCAGCAACTCGACGCCGTTGGCCGCCGCCCGAGCCGCGACATCGGACGGCGCCAGGAGGCCGTCGGAGCAGGTGGAATGACAGTGGAGATCACAGTTGAACACGGCAGCGGATAGGCCCAAGCGGCGCAAAATCGTAAACCACGCATGATAGCACAGGCGCCGAATGGCTCCCCGGGCCACGCCATGCGAACATGCTTCCTCACTTGCCAGCCATCCCTTTCTGGCGTCTAATCCGCAGTCATCCCTCATTTGAAAGTCGCCAATGCGACTCACGAAGCTCCCGTCCCCCCTTGCGGGAGAAGGGTCAGGGGAAGAGGGAAACGGTCATGCCCTCCATGACCTGCGGCGTCTCGGCGGTTATGAGCGTCAGCTGAGCAATCAATGCTCGCAATGCGCCGGGCTCGTGCGCAACCCTTCCTCGTCGCCAACGCAGACGCGGGCCGATAGACAGAACCACAGAGGAACACGACATGTTTTCGCCGGAATGGTGGCATTGGTTGGTACTCGGACTGCTGCTGACGATGGCCGAACTCGCCCTTGTTTCCTTCTTCGTGGTCTGGTTTGGGATCGCGGCGGCGGTGGTCGGGCTGATCCTGCTGGCTGCGCCGAGCCTCGCGCTGCCTGCCCAGCTCCTGCTCTGGGCAGGCCTGTCCACAGCGCTGGTTCTGATCTGGTTTCGCTACCTGCGACCACGAACAATGACCACGGTCGGCACCTCGGCGGCGACGGTGGCCGGTGAAATCGGTATTCTGGTCGCTGACCTGACGCCAGACAGACGCGGCCGGGTGCGTTTCCAGAAACCGATTCTCGGCGCCGACGTCTGGGAAGCGTATGCCGATGCAACAATCAGCAGCGGCGAAAGAGTTCGCGTCGTCGCTGTCGAGGGCAGCTATATGAAAGTGGAGAAAGCAAGATGAACAACCTGTTCAACGGCATGACCATCGTCTCGCTGGTCGTTCTACTGTTTGTGGTGGTGACCGTCGCCAACGGCGTGCGCATCATTCCCCAGGGCGAAGAATGGATCGTGCAGCGCCTTGGCAAGTACCGCACGACGCTGCTCCCCGGGCTGCGCTTCATCATCCCCTACATCGACAACATCTCGTACAAGGTGACCACCAAGGACATCATTCTCGACGTCCAGGAGCAGGAGGTGATCACCCGCGACAACGCGGTGATCGTGGTCAACGCCATCTCCTTCATCAAGGTCACCGACCCGGTAAAGGCCGTTTACGGCGTCGAGGATTATGCCGAAGCAATTCGCAACATGATCATGACCACCCTGCGTTCGATCGTCGGCGACATGGAACTCGACGAAGCACTGTCCTCACGCGACATGATCAAGGCGAGACTGAAAGCCGGCGTCGCCGACGAAGCGCTGGACTGGGGGCTGACCGTCAAGTCGGTCGAAATCCAGGACATCAAGCCCTCGGCGTCGATGCAGCGGGCGATGGAGCTGCAGGCTTCGGCCGAACGCGAGCGCAAGGCGATGGTCACCCGCGCCGAAGGCGAAAAGCAGTCGATGATCCTCAGCGCCGAAGCGCGCCTGGAATCAGCCAAGCGCGACGCGGTGGCGCAGATTACTCTCGCCGAGGCTTCAGCGCAGGCGATCAAGAAAGTCAACGCCGCCTTTGGCGACAACGAACTGCCAATGCTCTACCTGCTCGGCGAAAAGTACATCGCCAGTGTCGGCAAGCTCGCCGAATCCGAAAACGCCAAAGTCGTGCTCCTGCCCGCCGACCTGCAAAGCACGCTGCGCGGCCTCTTCCAGCGGGTCAGCAAGACCGGACAAGCCTGATTTTTTTTCCAGGAGTGATGCCATGAGCGCAGGCTGGATCGTTTTGGTAATCTGTGTGGTGTTCGTAATCAGCGCCGCGCTGCCGCTGATCAGTAAACGCGGCGCCGGCAGCACGCCGCCGATACCGCGCAAGGAAACACTGCACGACTGGCGCAACGAAAAGAAGTAGACCTCGGCTTGCCGATCAACCGCTGCCAAGCACGGTCAACCGCAGTCAACCGCAGTCAACCAATCTCCGGGCTGTCCATCCGCCGTGCCGAAACCACCGGCCAGCCCTTGCCACCCAGCTTGAGGCGCCCCGCGAGATCCTCGGCCTGATCGACCAGCGTCGTCCGACGTGAACGGATGCCCGGCCAGGCCAGGGGGTCAAGCCCAAAGCCGAGGCCATAGGGATTGCCGCGCAAAGTCCCGTAGATTTCCATGCGCACCGTCGGGCGCAGCGATGGCGTGCGCGCGTGAAAGCCATGGGTATCGGCAACGACCAGGGTATTGGCCGGTACGACGACCTTCACTGCAGGCCCCAGACCGAGCCGGCCGAGGTCTTCAGGCGGCATGCGAAACGAGCCACGCGCGTGATAGACGTTTTCCGAGGACGCTGCGCGCAGCGATTGCTCGTACTCCCAGGCACGCATCGCATCGCTCAGACGATGCGATCCGGGCACGTAGGAAAAAGGCCCATCGTCCTCGCCGACATCCTGCAGGAAGAGCCAGGCCTTGGCGATCGCATGGAAGGTATCGCGGTGCAGCACGGTCTGCGGATCCTGCGCCCCGCGGGTGGGATCGACGATGATCGTCTGCAGATACATCAGCGCTACTGCGTCATGGGCGCCGACGTAACGCATCAGTTGATCGATGCGCGGATCGTTGGCCGCCGCCACACAAGCGGGCAAGTGCGCCGCATCGGCTTGGTCGAGCGCGATCCGGCGGGTGACTGCCGGCCCCTGCCGCATCTCGCGCGCCGCGGCGACATGCGCCGGCGCCTCGGCCTGTAGCCGCGCAAACAGCTCGGCCGGCAGAAAGTCGCGCTTGACCACGAAACCGTCACGTGCGTAGGCATCGCGATCGTCGACGGACAGCCCTTTCCCCAACTGTCGGCGGCGAGCCCAGGCAGTACGGTCGGCCAAGACCACACGCTGCCGGTGCAGTCCGTGTTCGTTGAGCCAATGCGAGCCAATCAGCGGATTGGCAACGAAGGACTTCGTCTTGCCCGCCAAGGCCAGCGCGTGCAGCGGCAGCTTCAGGACGTCGAGCGCTCGCATCAGCGGCTCCCTGCCCGCAAAGCCTGCGCTGCGGCAGGCTGCCGGAGACTGCAGTCAAACAAGCGCAGCCGCCATCGAGCTCGCCCGGCACCCATCTGCGGACCGATCCGCCGACTGGCTAGCTGCCGCATGCCAAGGCGACCGCTTCCCGGATGGCCGACAGGACGCCCTCCTGCTCGGCGTGCTGGCTGACGGACAAGGCCGGTGCCGCCGGCCAAGCGCTGTCGACCCATTCAAGGCCGGCAAACTGGCGTACTCCCTGGTATCTGGGGACGACGTGGAAGTGGACCTGCTTGTCGACCATCATCAACATCAGGTAATTGATGACGTCGTAGTCGAAGACACACTTGAGCGCCCTTTCCAGTTGGCCGACGAGTACCGCCAGCTCGGCCATTTCCGCGCCGCTGACATCCGAAAAACTGGCTGCGTAGCGATTCAAGGACAAGACCCCGGCTCCCAGCGTCGCCTGCGCCGGCCTGAGCGACCACGACCAGGCCGGCGTGCTCGCGATCAGCAATTCGTCCACGCGAAACTTGGCTCGAAAATCGGCAAGCAGCTGCGCTTGATCCACGTCCATGTCTGTTCTCCAAGTGCGTCGAAAGAAAAGGCGCCCGTGTGCAAGATCAACGAAGCCTGACTTCCCTCTCCCCGCCGTGACCACGACCAGCGCCGCATTTTTCGGACGGTAGCACAAAAGAAACCTTTCCGACGACCCCGTCCCCGACTTCGCACCAGCAAGGTCAGCCAGCGAGTGGACTACCCACCCGCCGGCCCTGGCCATCACTCGCAGCACTCGCGTCTGCGCAACTATGGCACAGTCGACCACGCGGCTGGCACCCGCCAGCAGGCCAAAAGAACAGGGGGATAGAAAGATGACCAAGTACGGTTTCGTCGCCTCGGGCGGCGGCTATCGCAGTTTCTACACCGAGGGCGTGCTGGTGTGGCTGAAGAGGAACGAGGTGCCGGTGGTGCACATCACCTCGACCAGCTCGGGCAACAACATCGTCGTCGACTACCTGCTCTGGAACGCGCAGACCGAGGAACTGCCCCCGGTGCTGACGCGCACGACGCGGATGAGCGCGAGCGACATTTTCCATATCTTTTCGAACTTTCTCGGACTGCGCCCGCAGTTGCTGCCCACCGGCACGCACCTGTTTACGGTCAACAAGGACAAGTGCCGCAAGTCGCTGCTACTCGACGAACCCGAGCGGCGAGCCCTGCTCGCCGAACATCTCGGGAGCGTGCGCTGGGACATCCGCGCGACCAACCTCAGCAAGCGGCAAGGGCACTTCTTCGCGGTCAACGAAATCCTGAAAACCGTCGACGACGCCAGCCTGGACGTCTTCATGGACGCCTTCCTCGCCGGCATCACGACCATCCCCTACTTCAAGGCGATCACCATCGACGGCGACTACTTCATCGAAGGCGGTTACCTCGACAACACGCCGCTGCGCACGCTGTTCGAGGACGATCAGGTGGACGAAATCATCGCCGTCGACTTCACCGATTACGACTATCACCGTGAACTCGACAAGCTCTACAGCTCGAGCACTTTCAGCCTCCCGTTCACCAGCATCGACACCCACCTGCTGGTCAGCGACATGCAGCTCTCGCTGCCCAACGCGCGGGTCTTCGCGCAGGCCAAACTGATCAACGACATGCTCAAGGCAATGGGCAAGAAAAGCGTGGACATCGACGGCAAGCGCTATTACGCGAAACCGGTACACGTCCTGCGCCCGAAAGACCTCGAAAGTATGACCATTTCGCTGAAGGACAGCAGCGCCCAGAAGCGCTACTTCGAGCTTGGCCAGGAAGAAGCAGCGACCTTGTTTTCGGGCTGACGGGCCGAGAAGCACTCAACGCCGGCCGCGAATTGCCAGGCTGAGTCCCGACGCGCCAATGACCATCATTCCGACGACGGTCAACAGGTCCGGTAGGTGGTCGAAAACCAGCCAGCCGAGCAGCGTCGCCCAGACCAGCTGCGTATAAAGCAGCGGCGCCAGCAGCGAGGCCGAGGTGGTGTGGAAGGCACGGATCAGCATGAAATGGCCAATGCCGCCGTAGAGACCGAGCGAGATGATCAGCAGGCTTTGCATCGCTGTTGGCCAGATTCCATCCCAATACGCCGGCAGCACGGGCAGCATGGCCAGCGTGCCGAGCAAGGCGGTATAGAACAGCAGGCGCATCGGATGCTCGCTGGCGGCGAGCTTGCGGGTCAGGATCTGGTAGGCAGCATAGCTTAGCGCCGCACCCAGCGCGTAGACGACGCCAGGGCCGAACAGGCTGCCGCCGGGACGGGCGATGAGCAGCACGCCAACGAAGCCGGCGATCGTCGCCAGCCAGGTCCGCAAGCGCACTCTCTCGCCAAGCAGCGGTGCGGCGAGCAACGCCACCAGCAAGGGTGCGACGAAGACCAGGGCCGTCGTTTCGGCCAGCGGCAGTGTCTTCAACGCCAGTTGGCCGAGCAGGGTGACGGCGACCAGCGTCAAGCCACGCAAGCTCATCAGCCACGGCCGCTCGGTGACGATCAGGCGGCGCCCCATGCTCGGCGCAACAGCGGCCAGCATGATCACCAGGTGCACCAGATAGCGCGCCCAGACCAGCAGTGGTACGGCAATAAAGGCGCTGAGATGCTTGGCAGTGGCGTCGAGCGCGGCAAAGAGAAGCAGCGCGGTCAGGAACAGCAGGGCGGCGCGCAGGCGGAGCGGCGCCCCGCCCTGCTTGGCCAGGCCAGCCTGGCCAAGCTGCAGGTCCTGGCTAACGGCCATGCGCGATCCAGTGGTTGAGGCACAGGCGAGCGCTATCGATGATCTCGCCGGCGGTCAGCCCGACCGGCCCGTAGCCGCTGGCAACCCTTTCCTCGGCAGCCGCACCATGCAGGTGTACGCCAGCCAGCGAGGCTTCCAGAGCTGGCCAGCCCTGCGCCAGAAGCGCGACGATCATGCCGCTGAGGACATCACCGGTACCCGCCGTGGCCAACGCCGGGTGGCCGGTGGTGTTGACGAACCAGCGCCCGTCAGGTGTGGCGACGATGGTGCCGCAACCTTTCAGGACCACCACGACGCCGTAGCGGCGAGCGAGTTCGAGCGCCGCGCCGGCACGATCGGCCTGCACCTGCGCGGTGTCGCCGGCGAGCATGCGCGCTGCTTCGGTCGGGTGCGGCGTCAGCAGCGTCGCGACGCCGCGTTGCGCCCGACCGCTCAGGGCTTCCTGCAGGGGCGCGTCGCTGGCCAGCAGATTCAGAGCGTCAGCGTCGAGCAGCAGCGGCAGGTCCAGGGCACAGGCGCGCAACAGCAGCTCGCGTGCTTCGTCGCTGCCGCCCATTCCCGGACCACAGGCGAGCGCGCTCAGCGTCGTGGTCAGCAGCACCTCGGGACGGCGCAACATCAACTCCGGTTGCAGCGGATCGAAGCTCGGCGCCTGCGCATCGAGCAGGCCGAGATAGACGCGACCGCTGCCGAGACGCAGCGCTGCGCGCCCGGCGAGAAATACGGCGCCGACCATGCTGCTAGCGCCGCCGAGAACACCGGCATTGCCGAAGCTGCCCTTGTGGGTGTTTTTGGCGCGAGGACGCAGACAGGCGGCAAACAGATCGCTGCCGATGGTGCGCGCGCTGGGCGGCGTCAGGCGCTCGGCATGCAGGTCGAGCGCGGCGTGGGTGATGCTGCCGCAATACTCCGGGCCGTCGCCGGTGAACAATCCTGGCTTGCCGGCGATGAAGGTGATGGTGTGGCTGGCACGAATCGTCTCACCACAGCGCCTGCCGGTATCGGCGTCGAGACCGCTCGGACAGTCGAGCGCCAGCAAAGGGCAATGGTGACGTAGCGCCAGCGCATTGGCCGCCGTCACCAGCTCGGCGAAGCGACCGCTGACCGCACGCTGCAGGCCGATCCCGAACAGGCCATCGATGATCAGCGACCAGCGCGAGCCGGAGGGAATGCTCTCTAGCGTACTGCCGCCGTCCTCGTCGAAATCCTGATACGCCGCGGCCGCGTCTTTCGGCAAGCGGCTCAACTCGCCGACAAAAACGACGCTCACCGCGAAACCGCGCTGCCGCAGATGGCGGGCCGCGACGAAAGCGTCGCCGCCGTTGTTGCCCGGTCCGGCGAGAATCAGCACCGCGCCGCCTTCAAGCCGCGAGAGCGAAATGGCCAGGTCAGCGGCCGCTTCGCCGGCACGCTGCATCAGCGGTTGTGCGGCAGCAGCCGCCTCGATACGCCGCAGATCGGCGGCGCGATAGAGCGGTTCGGAGCGGATCGGAGTGGTCATCGTCGGATACTAGCCCATAAGAGGATCAAAGATTTGCCGCGCGGCAAGCACCGTCCGGCAGTGGATGCTGACCGTGTCGTCGATATCACGCGCGTAGCCGCCGGCCATGGCGATCGCCACCGGCACGGCGCGCTGGCGGCAGGCGGCGAGCACCATCTCGTCACGCGCAGCAAGGCCCGCAAAGCTCAACGCCAGTCGCCCGAGCCGGTCGTCGTGAAAGGGATCGGCGCCCGCCAGGTAGATCGCCAGATCCGGGCGGGCAAGCACGAAGACGCGTTCGAGCGCCGAAGCGAGCTTATCCAGATAGGCGACATCGCCAGTCGCGTCGGGCAGTTCGATGTCCAGGTCGCTGCTCGCCTTGCGGAAAGGAAAATTACGCGCGCCATGCATCGAAAAAGTGAAGATCGCGTCGTCGTCGGCACAAATACTCGCCGTGCCGTTGCCCTGGTGGACGTCAAGGTCGATCACCGCGACCCGCTGCAGCAGACCCTCCGCCTGCAACACGCGAGCGGCCACCGCCGCGTCGTTGAAAACGCAGAAGCCCTCACCGTGAGCCGCATGCGCGTGGTGCGTGCCACCCGCCAGATTGACCGCGCAGCCAGTCTGCAGCGCCGCACGGCAAGCGGCAATCGTCGCCCCGGTCGAGCGCCGCGAACGCTCGACCATCCCGGGGCTCCAAGGAAAGCCGATGCGCCGCATCTCGGCGGCACTCAGTTCGCCAGCGCTCACCTGCGCCACGTAAGCCGCGTCGTGCGCGCGACAGAGCTGCTCGCTGGTGGCCGCCGCCGGGGTCTCGAAATCGCCCGCAACAAACACGCCGGAAGCGTACAGGCGCTCGCGCAGACGGGCGTATTTCTCCATAGGAAAGCGATGGCCAGCGGGCAGCGGCAGGACGAAGATGTCGGTATAGAAGAGTTTCACGGTGGCGCGAATAGAGAAGAGCAGGCTGATTCTAGCTGACCTGCGTTGGTGCGGGCACCTGAGGCATTGTGTCGACAGTTGCTTTTCCGTTCCCTCCCGCCCCTTCTGTCAGCCAGCCCGCTCGGCAACTACAACACGGTCGTGCACAGGCTCCGGGTGTATGCTGCCCGCTTGGCCAGCCACGGTCTGCTTTACTCGATTTTTCGTGCAGTCTGGCATCAACCAACCTGCGGCGAAAAATCCATCGCAACCAGCTTGCCGCATGTCGTTCGAAAACAAGCTTAGGCAATTGCAATTGGAGCACTGCTATGGCAATCGTCCGAAGACTAGGCAAGCAGATTCTGGAACGTGACTCCCGTCACACGGAGGTCGAGGGCACCTATTCGGTGGTTCGTACCGACATAGGCGTGTTCCTTCAGGTCGACACGTACGGTTCACGCTCGCGGCAAGCGACTGGCAAGAAGAGCCAGTCCATTCGATTCGCGCCAGAAGCAATCGAGCAGCTCAAGCGCATTCTAAACACCGAACTCTAGAAAAACCGGGGCGTACAATGGCGGCGAGCTAGGAATACATGCATGAAGCGCAAAATCTACCTTGAAACATCGGTCATCAGCTACCTGACGGCGCGTCCCAGCAAGACTATTCTTGGCGCCGCCCACCAGCAGCTTACGTTGGCGTGGTGGGAAACGCGCAATCAGTACGAGCTGTTGGTGTCAGAAGCGGTTCTTCGCGAATGTGGTGCTGGGAACGCTGATGCTGCCCAAAAGCGCTTGGCCGTCTTAAGTAATGTGCCGTTGCTCGTGATCACCGAGCAGGCACTGGTCATCGCAGAGTCGTTGGTGAGGCAAGGAATCCTGCCGCCGAAAGCAGCGGAAGATGCGCTCCACATCGCCGTCGCCACGGTCAATGGCGTGGATTATCTATTGACGTGGAACTGTCGGCATATCGCAAACCCCGAGATCCAAAGAAGCATTGCTGCTTACCTAGAGGAGCTTGGCTTGTTCCTTCCGTTTATCTGCACTCCGGAAGAACTGCTTGGAGACGAAAATGTTGAATGACGAAATCGTCGATGAAGTACGCTCCATTCGAGACACCCACGCCGCCAGTTTTGGCTACGACCTGCGTGCAATTTATGAAGACCTGAAAAAATCCGAGGCGGCGCGTATTGCGGCTGGGCACCCATTCGTCGCACCACCGACGTCCCCCCCTGTGCCCGACTCCTCATTGCAGCGAAATCGCTTCGCTCGCCGTTGAATTGCCCAGCCCGCTATCCCCCGATGAATCGGGGGATAGCGGCTACAAGCCGAGACAGACCACGGATCTCTTGCTGGCTCGGACATCGCCGCGGGGCTTCCACGACCCGAAGCTGCGCACGGCCGGCGTTAGATCTTTCCCTTGCCCTCTTCCTGATCCGACCGGCCAGGCATCGCAGGACCTCCCGAAGGGCCGCCCGCCGGCCCGCGACAGCCGGAGCGCCCCCGCGGTCGGCTATAATCGCGGCTCCCCGCCGATCTTTCCTGGCTTCCTTTCCGCACGCAGCTTTGCCTGCCTTTCTCTGCAGCCCGCCCGCCATGGCCGATATCCTTTTTCTCCGCGGTGCCGCCGCATTTTCGTCTTTCCGTCTGCAGGGGCTGCAGCAGCGCGTCGCTGCCGCCGTGCCTGGCGTCGCCGGGATTCGCATCAGCGCGGCCAATTACTGGCACTTCGTCGCACTGAATAGCGCGCTAAGCGAAGGAGAGCGCCGGCAGCTCGCGGAGCTGCTCGAAGAACGCAGCGCCCAGCCCACCGACGGCACTGGCACACTCTTCCTGGTCACGCCGCGTATCGGCACCATCTCGCCGTGGTCATCGAAAGCCACCGACATCGCCTGGAACAGCGGGCTGCGGGCCGTCGAGCGGATAGAACGCGGCATCGTTTTCCGGATCGACACCGGCAAGCGCGCCTTGTCGGCAGGCGAACGCCCGACGATTGCCGCCCTGCTCCACGACCGCATGCTGGAGACGGTGCTCGACGACTTCGCGCAAACCGCCGAGCTGTTTCGCCACTTCCCGCCGCAACCGCTGGCCAGCGTCGATCTGCTCGCCGGCGGTCAGGCCGCGCTGGCCGAAGCCAATGTGCGCCTCGGACTGGCACTGTCGGACGACGAAGTCGATTACCTCGTTGAGCTGTTCCTGAAAGCACAGCGCAATCCGACCGACGTCGAGCTGATGATGTTCGCGCAGGCCAATTCGGAGCACTGCCGGCACAAGATCTTCAATGCCTCCTGGGTGATCGACGGGCAGGCGCGCGAAGAATCGCTGTTCGGGATGATTCGCGAGACGCACCAGGCGCACCCGGCGGGAACCGTGGTTGCCTACTCGGACAATTCGTCGGTCATTGAAGGTGCCACCGTGCCGCTGTTCCACCCTGGCGCCGATGGGCGCTACGGCTGGCACGAGGCGCTGACGCACATCCTGGCCAAGGTCGAAACGCACAACCACCCGACGGCGATTTCACCATTTCCGGGGGCGGCGACCGGTTCCGGCGGCGAAATTCGCGACGAAGGCGCCACCGGCCGCGGCTCGAAGCCGAAAGCCGGCCTGTGCGGTTTTTCGGTCTCCAACCTCAACATCCCCGGTGCCGTGCAGCCCTGGGAAGCCGAATCCGCCGCCTATGGCCGACCGGCGCGCATCGCTTCGCCGCTGGCGATCATGCTCGAAGGGCCGATTGGCGCTGCCGCCTTCAACAACGAGTTCGGCCGCCCCAACCTGGCCGGCTATTTCCGCACCTACGAGCAGTTCACCGGGAGTACCGACAGCCCCGGCGGTCGCCTGCTGCGCGGCTATCACAAGCCGATCATGATCGCCGGCGGCGTCGGCAGCATCGCCGCCAGCCAGTCGTTCAAGTCGGCCACGCTGCCCGCCGGCAGTTTGCTGATCCAGATCGGCGGCCCCGGCATGCTCATTGGCCTCGGTGGCGGCGCGGCCAGCTCGATGACCACCGGCAGCAACAACGCCGACCTCGACTTTGCGTCGGTGCAGCGCGGCAACCCGGAAATCCAGCGCCGCGCGCAGGAAGTCATCGACCGTTGCTGGCAGATGGGAGCGCCCACCGGCGACGGTTCGGCGGTCGGCGATGGCAATCCGATTCTCTCGGTGCATGACGTCGGCGCCGGCGGCATTTCCAACGCTCTGCCCGAGCTGGCGCACGGCGCCGACTGTGGCGCACGCTTCGAACTGCGCGCGGTGAACATCGAGGAACCGGGCATGTCACCGGCCGAAATCTGGTGCAACGAGGCGCAGGAACGTTACGTGATGGCCATCGCGCCTGATCGCCTGGCCGAATTCACGGCACTCTGCGAGCGCGAGCGCTGCCCCTTCGCGGTCGTCGGCAAGACCACCAGCGAAAAGCGCCTGCTCGTCGCCGACAGTCACTTCGGCAACCAGCCAGTCGACATGGACATGGAGGCGCTGCTCGGCAAGCCGCCGCGGATGACCCGCAGGGCCACCCATCTGCCGCCGCTGCGCGTGCCCTTCGACGCCACCGCAGTGGACCTCAGGGAAGCGGCCGGTCGTGTCCTGCGCCTGCCGGCGGTGGCCGACAAGACGTTCCTGATCACTATCGGCGACCGCAGCGTTGGCGGGCTGACCGCACGCGACCAGATGGTTGGACCGTGGCAAGTGCCGTGCGCTGATGTGGCGGTGACCCTGATGGCTTTTCACGGCTATCTTGGCGAAGCTTTCGCGATCGGCGAACGCACGCCGCTGGCGGTACTCGACGCCCCCGCTTCCGGGCGCATGGCCGTCGGCGAGGCGATCACCAACATCGCCGCCGCCGACATCGCCGCGCTCGGCGACGTCAAGCTGTCGGCCAACTGGATGGCAGCCGCCGGTTTCCCCGGCGAAGACGCGCGCCTGTTCGACACCGTGCGTGCGGTCTCCGACCTCTGCCAGCAGATCGGCGTCGCCATCCCGGTCGGCAAGGACTCGCTGTCGATGCGCACCGCCTGGCAGGAAGGCAACGACGAAAAAGACGGTGAACAGAAGCAGGTCGTCTCGCCCTTGTCGCTGATCGTCACCGGCTTTGCGCGCGTGCAGGATGCGCGCCGGACGCTGACCCCGCAACTGGTGCTCGACGCCGGCGACACCGACCTGCTGCTGGTCGACCTCGGTGCTGGCCGCAACCGCCTCGGCGCTTCGGCACTGGCGCAGGTGTTCAACGCCACCGGCAGCGAAACGCCGGACGTCGACGATCCGGCCCGCCTGGTGGCTTTTTTCGCCGCCATCCGCAAGCTGGCCGCCGAGAATCTGCTGCTTGCCTACCACGACCGCGCCGACGGCGGCCTCTTTGCGACGGTCTGTGAAATGGCCTTTGCCACGCACTGCGGCATCTCGATCGACACCGACGGCTTGTGCTATGACCCGCTGATCAACGACGTCGATGGCAACGAGAAGCGCCCCGACCTGCTCGGCGGCCGTTCCTTCGAGTTGCTGATGCGCGCGCTGTTCAGCGAGGAACTCGGCGCTGTGCTGCAGATTCGCCGCGCCGAGCGCAGCCAGGTGATGGGCATTCTGCGCGCCGCCGGGCTCGGCGCCTGTAGTCAGTTCATCGGCGCCCCCAACCCCTGGGACCAGGTGCGCATCATCCGCAATGCAAGAGCGGTGCTCGCCGAGCCACGAGTGGAACTGCAACGCGCCTGGTCGGAAACCAGTTTCCGCATGCAGCAGTTGCGCGACAACCCGGAGTGCGCGCAACAGGCTTACGACCGCCTCCTCGATAGTGCCGACAGTGGCCTGTCGGTTAGCTTGAGCTTCGATCCGAACGACGACATCGCGGCGCCAATGATCAACAGCGGCGCCCGCCCGCGCGTGGCCATCCTGCGCGAACAGGGTGTCAACGGCCACGTCGAAATGGCCGCTGCCTTCGCTCGCGCCGGCTTTGCCGCCATCGACGTACACATGAGCGACGTTCTCTCCGGTCGCGCCACCCTCGCCGACTTCAAGGGCGCCGTCGCCTGCGGCGGCTTTTCCTATGGGGATGTCCTCGGCGCCGGCCAGGGCTGGGCGAAGACAATCCTCTTCAACGAGCGCGCGCGCGACAGCTTCGCCGCTTTCTTCGCCCGCCCCGACAGCTTCGCCCTCGGCGTCTGCAACGGCTGCCAGATGATGAGTGCGCTCAAGGAAATGATTCCCGGTGCCGACGCCTGGCCACGCTTCGAGCGCAACCGTGTCGAGCAGTTCGAAGCTCGCTTTTCGCTGGTCGAAGTCCCCGAGTCGCCGTCAATCTTCTTTGCCGACATGGCCGGCAGCCGGCTACCGGTGGTCGTCTCGCACGGCGAGGGACGCGCACTCTTTGCCTCGCCCGAGCAGCAGGAAGGTGCACGGGTGGCGATGCGTTACGTCGACTCCGCTGGCCAGCCGAGCGAGCGCTATCCGGACAACCCGAACGGCTCGCCGGCCGGCATCACTGGCCTGACCACCGCCGACGGCCGTTTCACGATCATGATGCCGCACCCCGAACGCGTCTTCCGCAGCGTCCAGATGTCCTGGCGGCCGGCCGACTGGGACGCGCGCGGCTGGCATGATTCGCCGTGGCTAAGGATGTTCCGCAACGCGCGGCGTTGGGTCGGCTGAGTCAACAAATACCGGACTGAACGACGGCCAGAGGCGCTGGCTGTCGGCAAGCCGCGAGGCGGAAACTGGCGCGCAGCGATTCAGGTCAGCGTCTGCGCAGCCAGACGCTGTTGCAGGTCGTCGGCCAGCCACTCGATCAGGGTGCGCACGCGCCTGGGGACCAGTCGCGTGTAGGAATGGGTGATGCTCACCGGAATCGGCGGCAGTTCGTAGTCAGCCAGCACCACCACCAAGCGGCCGTCGGCCACCAGCGATTCGACCTGATACGAGAGAAAACTACCCAGCCCAAGGCCTGCCGCGCAGGCATTGATCGCACCGGCCACCTGATTGCTGGTAAAGCGCCCGCGCGGAACCCAGTTTATCGCCTGCTCGCGACCGCCATCCGCAGGCGTCGCGCCGCGGAAGGACCACAGATTGCCGCCACCCTGGGTGCGCCAGCGAATGCAGTCGAAGTGCGTCAGATCGGCCGGCGAGGTGGGTATTCCAGCGTGTTCGAGGTATTCCGGGCTGGCGCAGACGACACGGCGGATGTGCCCAACGCGGCGAGCAATCATCGACGAGTCGGCGAGATGGGCAATGCGTACCGCCAGATCGACGCCCTCGTCAACCAAATTGACGACGCGGTCGAGCAGCAACATGTCGACGCGCGCCTGACGATAGCGCAACAGGAAGGAGCTCACCCCGGGAACGACATGCAATTGCCCGAAAAGGACCGGCGCGGTGACCGTCAGCTGCCCGGCAGCTTCACTCTGGCGCTCTGAAAGCTCGCTTTCGGCCTCGTCGACCTGCGCGAGGATGCGTCGGCAATGCTCAAGATAGCGTCGCCCCTCCTCGCTGAGCGCAAGGTGTCGGGTCGTTCTCGTCAGTAAGCGGGTAGCGAGCCCCTTTTCGAGATCCGCGAGCACGCGCACGACCGTCGGCAGAGACTTCCCGAGCACCTGAGCGGCGGCAGTCAGCGAGCCCTGATCGACGATGGTGACGAATACCTGCATTGCCTGAAGCTTGTCCATCGCCGTATATTACTCCGAACTTCAGAGTAGTCATATCGTAATTCCGGTATTTATTCCGAAATACAGATGGGCGACAGTGACGACCTCGATGCAAAATTCAGCCGCCAGACTCGTCACGCCAAACCAAGGAGTTCATCATGAGCCAAACGCCTCCCGGCAATGCCGCGACCCCCACCCGCGGCGTCCATCACGTCGGCCTGACCGTCCCGGACATCGCTGCCACTGCCGCTTTCTTCATCGATGTCCTCGGTTTCGAGAAAGTCGGCGAGCGCCCTGCCTATCCGGCAGTCTTTGTCTCCGATGGCACGGTGATGATCACCTTGTGGCAGGCCACTGACCCAGCAACGGCGGCCGCCTTCGATCGCCACAACGTGATCGGTCTGCACCATCTCGCGCTGCTGGTGGCTGATCAGCAGGCCCTTGATCAAGTGCATCAGAAGCTCGCGGCCGCCCCTGGGGTAGTCATCGAGTTTGCTCCGGAAGCACTCGGCGGCGGGCCGCTCCGCCACATGATGTGTGCTATCCCGGGCGGCGTGCGCCTCGAACTGATCGCCACCGCCGCCCGAGCGCTGCCGGCGGGCAGCGCATGAACGGCCAAGCAGAGGCACCTGAAGCCACTGAAGGAGACTCGCCTTTCCACGCCGGCGAGCGCGAAGCGCAGCGCCTTGCTGGCGTCGATGCGCGGATCGAGAAAGTCGGCCGAGCCGCGATTCGCGACCATTTGTTGCCGCAACACCAGGAGTTCTTTGCCAGGCAACACCAGCTCCTGCTGGCCACGATCGATGCGCATGCACGCCCCTGGGTGGCAATGGTGGCCGGCCCACCGGGCTTTGCGCGGGCGCTCGACGCCAGGCGTTTGCGCGTTGACGCGCAGCCGCTCGCTGGCGCACCCGATCACGCCTTGTCCGCCGGCGGGGCAATCGCCGTGCTGGGTATCGACTACGCCAGCCGGCGACGCAATCGGCTCAACGGCCGCATACTTGGCAGTGATGCAAGCGGTTTCGAGATCGCGGTCCAGCAGTCCTTCGGCAACTGTCCGAAATACATCCAGACCCGTGCAACGCGGCTGCCGGCCGGCGCGAGCTGGCGCCTCTCGGCGCAGGCAGGCGAGGCGCTAGGGCACTGCGATGATCAGGTGCGCACGCTAATCGCCGAGGCCGATCACTTCTATATCGCCACCCACTACGATCGGGACGGGGACCGGGCCCATCACGGCGCGGACGTCTCGCATCGCGGCGGAAGACCCGGCTTCGTCCGTGTCGACGCCGACGACGCCTTGCTGTTCCCGGATTTTGCGGGCAATCGCTTCTACAACACGCTCGGCAATATCCTCGCCAACGGCAAGGCCGCGCTGCTGTTTACCGATTTTTCGTCGGGAAGCTTGTTATCGATGACCGGCACAGCGAGCATCGATTGGCGAGACGCAAGCGAACACGGCTTTGCCGGTGGCGAACGATTGCTCCGCTTCGTGCCGCAGGAACTATGGCGTTATCCGCGTGCCTTGCCATTCGAGTGGTCCTTCGGGGAGCAATCACCGGCACTGGAGGCTACGGGACGCTGGGCGGACATCGACAGCGGAGGCGGATAGCTCGGATCAGGCGAAAGAGACAGCGGGCAAGCCCCCGCCCCGGCAGATCACGCCCGTGCCGGACGCAAGAGGGGCGCCGAAAAACCGGCGCCCCTCGCCTGTCGCAGCAGCTATCCGCTTACTGGATTTTCGCCTTGGCGCGCAGATCGATAACCAGTTTCTGGATCTGTTCCTGCTGCAGACGCTGCGCCAGTTGCGGCTTGATCTGATCGAAGGGCGGCGGGGTCAGCGGACGGCTGTCCTCGAGCAGGATGACGTGATAGCCAAAGTCGGTCTTCACCGGGGTTTCGGTGAACTTGCCCTTGGCGAGCCCGGTGACCGCCTCGCCAAACGGCTTGACGTAATTGGCAGGACTGCTCCAACCGAGGTCGCCGCCTTTCTCGCGTGACCCGGGATCCTTGGACTGCTTGGCCAGGTCCTCGAATTTTTCGCCTTTCTTGAGGTTGACGATGATCAGCTTGGCATCCGCTTCCTGCTCGACCAGGATGTGGCGCACCTTGTACTCGGTACCGCCCATCTGCGCTTTGACGCGATCATAGGCGGCCTTGACCTGCTCGTCGCTGATCGGGTGCTTCTTGATGTAGTCCTGGATGAAGGCCCGGATGAAGATCGCCTGCCTGGCCAGATCGGCCTGGGCAGCGACGTCGGATTTCTTGTCGAGGCCCATTTTCTTGGCTTCCTGAGCCAGCAATTCGCGGCGGATCAACTCTTCCTTGATCGCGTTCTTCAGCTCGGGCGTCTCGGGCGTCCCCTGTGCTTCCTGTTCGGCGAGGAAAGCATTGGCGACGTTGTCGGAAATGGCGACGCCGTTGACGGTGACCAGGGTGCCGCTCTTGGCCGCAACCGCCGGCAAGGAAATCATGGCGCCGAGCAGCAGCGCGCTAGCCAGCTTGGAGAGGTTGTGCATGTCTGTCTTCCTTCTGTTGGAGTGAGTTCGTAATTTCGGGGTGGGGGGTGAAACAAGAGCGATCAGCAATCGATCGCCGACGTCAAGGCCGCTTCCTCGGGCGTCAGCGCCCTGATGCTCAGGGCGTGAATCGCACCGCGCATCAAATCGCCAAGGGCGCCATGAACCATACGGTGTCTGGCGACACGGCCGTGGCCGAGAAAAACCGGCGAAACGATCAGCAGGCGATAGTGAGCGCCGCCGCCACGGGCACCTTCGTGGCCGGCGTGTCGCGCCGAGTCGTCGATCAACTCGCAACGCAGCGGAGCGAGAACCGCCAGTCTCTGCTGGATGACCGCTTCCCCGTTGGCAGCAGCACCAGCATCGTTGCGATCGCTCACGCTGGCAGCGCTTTCTTGAACGGCTTGACGCTGACCGCCCGGTAGACGCCGCTGGCCACGTAGGGGTCGGCGTCAGCCCAGCTTCGCGCTGCTTCAAGCGAGGAAAACTCGGCAACGATCAGGCTGCCCGAGAAGCCTGCCGGCCCGGGGTCCGCGGAATCGATCGCCGGAAAGGGGCCAGCCAGGAGCAGGCGGCCATCCGCCTCCAGCGCCTTCAGACGATCGATGTGTGCCGGCCGGGCAGCGAGCCGGTCGGCAAGCGAGTCCGGGCGATCTTCACCGACGATGGCATAGAGCATGATTATTTCTCCTCGATATGTTTCGACAGCAGCAAACCCTGCGCAAGCACGAAGACCAGGGTCAGGCCAGTGGCGCCGAAGAGCTTGAAGTTGACCCAGTCGTCGGTCGAAAAATTGAAAGCAACCAGCAGATTGATGATCCCCATGAAGACGAAGAATCCCATCCAGGCCAAGTTAAGCTTGTCCCAGGCAGCCTCCGGAAGATCCATCTGCCCGGCCATCAGGATGCGAATCAGATTCTTGCGTCGAAACAGTAGGCCACCGACCAGAGTCGCGGCAAACGCCCAGTAGAGGATAGTCGGCTTCCACTTGATGAAGGCTTCATCCTGCAGAAGCAGGGTCATTCCCCCGAAGACCGTGATCACCACCAGACTCACCCAAAGCATGGTGTCGATCTTGCGCCCCTTGAACAACAGCCAGCCAATCTGTGCAAAGGTGGCGACGATCGCCACGCCGGTCGCCACATAGAGGTCCGCAAGCTTGTAAGCAAGGAAAAAGAGGATGACTGGGAAAAGGTCGAAGAGGAATTTCATCAGGAGCGCCGCAAAAATATCCCGCGATTATGGCCGATTTGCCGCGCAGCTGTCCATTTTCGGAAGACGGGTCCAGCCCTTCGCGGCGCCACTCGATCCTTTGTCCCGGCTGCTTGGCAAGACCGAAAGCCAGTCACGACCGGCGTCAGTCGCCGACCCGCGCACGCAAAAAATCGAGTAGCCTTGGCGACCCCCCTGGCCACCCTATTCATTTCTGCCACCCATGCTCGCCCAGCAATCCCGCCAGATCGTCGCGCACGCGACGCCGATGCTGATCGCGCAGCTGACGTCGATGGGCATGATGGTCATCGACACCGCCCTGCTCGGCCACTACGGGACCGACGATCTGGCCGCGGTGGCCGTTGGCGGCGGCATCTACGTCTCGGTCCTCTTTGCCTTCGCCGGCATCCTGCAAGCCGTTGCGCCAAGCGTTGCCCACCTGCGCGGCGCCGGCCGCGAGCAGGAGATCGCCGGCACCCTGCAACAGGCCTTCTGGCTGGCGCTGCTGCTGGCCGTCCCTGGCGTGCTCATCCTGCTCCACCCCGAGCCGCTGTTCGCCCTCTCGCGGATAGAAGCGAGGGTCGAAGAGAAAGCGCGTGCCTACCTCAGCCTGCTCGCTGTGGGACTGCCCGGAGTGCTCCTCTACCGGACTTTCCACGCCTTCTGCAACGCCCTCGGCAAACCACGCCCACTACTCATCATCAGCATCGCCAGTACGCTGCAGCACGCACTGCTGGCATGGTTGTTGGTCACCGGCAGCTGGGGCGGCGAAGCGCTCGGTGTCCTCGGCTGCGGCATATCGAACGCTGTCGTCGGCTGGTTCTCGATGCTCGCCGCCGCCGGCTACCTAGTGTTCGCCAGGGTGCTGCGACCTTTCCGGCTACTCGCCGACTGGCAGTGGCCGCGCCGCCGCCCGCTGGCCGAACTGCTGCGCCTCGGCCTGCCGATGGGTTTCTCGAACTTCGTCGAGATTTCCTCGTTCACCCTGATGGCCTTGTTCATCGCCCAACTCGGCGCGACGGTCGTCGCTGGGCACCGCATCGTCGCCAACCTCGCCGCGATCTGCTACATGCTGCCGCTGGCGCTGGCCATCGCCACCCTGGCACAGGTCGGACACGCCGCCGGCGCGCGTAACTGGCAACGAGGAGAGGCTTCTGCGGCCGCCGGTCTGATACTCGCGGGTGTTCTATCGACGCTGCTCGGCGGACTGCTATGGCTGCTCGCCGAGCCGCTGACCGCCGCCTACACCGACGACCCGGCGGTCCAGGCCGTGGCGCTGGGTCTGCTCGGCTACGTCGCCTTCTACCAGCTGTTCGACGCCGTACAGACGATTGCCGCGCACGCGCTGCGCGGCTACAAGATCACCTTCGTGCCGATGCTGGTCCACGTCGTCTGCTTCTGGGGTGTCGGCCTCTGCGGCGGCTGGCTGCTGGCTTTCAAGGGCAGTCGCCCGCTCGGTGCCGCCGGCTTCTGGCTGGCGTCCTTGCTGGGCCTGGTACTGGCGTCGATTCTGCTCAGCTCCCTGCTGCGGCGCGCGCTGCACCTGGTCAAGCAATAACCTGCCGCAGCAACCCGCCCGTCGCCAGGGTCGCAGACCTTGGTACCGGGATGCCTGCTCAAGTTCGCTCGCTGTCTGCCGTTACACAGGGCTGGGCCGTGAACCAACGCGGCGACTGCGTCGTGAAGAACGATTTCCCACGGCCAAACCACGTACTCATGGAGACGGGCGCATGTCCAGCCACTTGCCGCGCGGCGGATCGATTAGGGAGAAGCTGCGGCGGATCAATCTGCAAACCACGGTCAGCGCTTTCCTGATTGCCATCCTGCTACTGAGCACCTATGACTATCTGAACCTGAGTCGCGAGTTGCTTGCCGACAGCGCGGTCAAGGCAAGGCTGATCGCACGCAATAGCGGCTCGGCGCTGCTCTTCGACGATCCCGAAGCGGCTACGGCGGTGCTCAACTCGCTTCAGGAGGACGCGCAGGTCCTGCACGCCACGCTGTGGAACGAGCAGGGCCGGCAGCTGGCAAGCTATCACTCGACGCGCCACGCGCACGAGCCTTTCGGCGAGCTGGTCAGCCATGGCCACCAACTCGGCCTAGCGCAGCTCGATATCGCCGAGCCGGTCACTGCCGATGGAAAAAGAGTCGGCACGATCGCCCTGCGCCTTGATCTGAACCCGCTCTACCAGCGACTGCTCTGGCATGCGCTGGCTTTTGCCCTGGTAATCCTGATTGCGCTACTGCTTTCGAGTCTGCTCCTGTCGCGCCTGAACCGGGCGATCACCGCGCCCATATCGAGCCTGGTCGGAGTCATGCGCGAGGTCTCGCAAGGCGGCAACTACGCTGCGCGCGCGGCGATCGAGTCGAACGACGAGATCGGCGCCCTGGCCACGGGCTTCAACGCCATGCTGGAACAAATCGAGGATCGCGAGCAGCGCCTGGCCGCGCACCGTGATGTCCTGGAAAACGAAGTCGAGCTGCGTACCGCCGAACTGCGCCAGTCCAGGGACCTCGCCGAAGCCGGCAGCCGCGCCAAGAGCGAGTTCCTGGCGACCATGAGCCACGAGATTCGCACGCCGATGAACGGCATTCTCGGCATGACCGAACTGCTGCGCAGCACCACGCTCAGCGCGCAGCAACGGCGCTTCACCGACGCCGTCTACCAGTCCGGCGAGCATCTGCTGAACATCATCAACGACATCCTCGATTTCTCGAAGATCGAGGCCGGCCGGCTGGAGATCGAAAGCATCAATTTCAATCTCCGCCAGCTGATCGAGGACGTCGGCTGCCTGTTCGCCCAGGCCGCCGAGAGCAAGGGCCTGGAGATGGTCTGCAGCGTGCCGCACGACCTGCCGGTGGCGGTGCGTGGCGACCCGGTGCGCATCCGCCAGATCATGACCAACCTGGTGAGCAACGCAATCAAGTTCACCGCCGATGGCGAGGTCGTCGTTCGCCTGAGCCTGCTCGAAGAGAACGCCGCGCAGGCCCGTTTCCGCTTCGAAGTCCAGGATAGCGGCATTGGCATCGAGCAGCAGGCGCAGGAACGCGTCTTCAGCGCCTTCATCCAGGCCGACAGTTCGACCACCCGCCAGTACGGCGGTAGCGGCCTGGGTCTGGCGATCGCCAGACGCCTGGTCGAGACCATGGGGGGCGAGATCGGCCTGCGTAGTGAACTCGAACGCGGCACGCTGTTCTGGTTCGAGATCCCGCTGCTCAAGCAGGATGCGCACGCACGCGCCGTGATCGACGGGGACGAAGGCCTGCGCGGACTGCGCGTGCTGGTCGTCGACGACAACGCCACCAATCGCGAGATTCTCGCCCACCAGCTCGCCGGCTGGTCGATGCACACAACCATTGCGGCCAGCGGACGCGAAGCGCTGCAGAGCCTGCGGCAAGCAAGCGCCGCGCCTTTCGACCTCGCCATCCTCGATCTGCACATGCCTGAAATGGACGGTTTTACGCTCGCCCAGGCGATCAAGGCGGAGGCCCGCTGGCAAGGCATGCCACTGCTCATGCTGTCGTCGGTCAGCGTCGGCAGCGATCAGGCGCGCCGGCGGCAGGCCCCGATCGATTACTACCTGACCAAGCCGGTACGCCAGTCGGACCTCTACGACGCCATCGCCACGGCAATGTCGCAACAGACGCCGGCCGGCGCGCCGGCGCAGTCCCTGCCGCCTTCACAGGCGCTGCTCGGCCGGGTGCTGGTTGTCGAAGACAACCCGGTCAATCAACAGGTGGCGCTGGCCATGCTCGAGTCGCTGGGGCTGCATTGCCGCCTCGCCGACAACGGCCGCCTGGCGATCGAGCGACTCCAGAACGAGGTTTTCGACCTCGTGCTGATGGATTGCCAGATGCCCGAAATGGACGGCTTCGAGGCCACCGCGGAGATCCGTGCCCGACAGGGCGACGGCCGCCTGCACGCGAGCCTGCCGATCGTCGCCCTGACTGCCAACGCCGTCGACGGTGACCGCGAGCGCTGCCTGGCGGCGGGCATGGACGACTACCTGAGCAAGCCCTTCTCGCGCGAGCGCCTGCTCGCCACCTTGCAGCGCTGGTTGCCGTCGGCAAGCACTGCCATCCAATCCGCTGCGTCGGCAACAACCACTGCAAAGACTGCCTCCCCTGATCCGATCACCGACCCGAGCAATGAAGCTCCGATCAACCCGCGGGCGCTCGACGCGATCCGCCGCTTGCCGGGGCCCAATGGCCCGGCTCTGGTCAGCAAGGTGATCGACGCCTACCTGGCCGATACGCCGCCACGTTTCGCGCAGTTGCGAGCGGCCCTCGATGCAGGCGATGCCGAAGCCTTGCGCAAGGCCGCGCACGCGCTGAAATCAAGCAGCGCCAATGTCGGCGCCGAGCAACTGGCGGCGCTATGCAGGGAACTCGAAATGCTCGGCCGAAACTCCACCGTCGAGGGCGCGGGAATGCTGCTGGCAACTGCCGAAAGCGAAGCGGCGCGCGCGCTCGCCGCGCTGGAGAAGCAGCAAAAACAGCCCGCCGAAGATCGGCTCGCCGAGCAGGCGCCCTGACAAGCCTGCGACAATTCTCCATACTTGCGTGCGAGGAGCGACAGCAGCTCGCACCGGGGAGCACGACTTGGCGAGCGAACCGACACCCATGAAAAGCACCTCCACAGCAGCATCGGAGCGAGCGGCGCCGAGCATCGCGGCGAAGCCAGTCCCGGGCAATCGCGAGCAGCGCGTGCAGGCGCAACTACTGCGCGTCGGCTACTCGCGGATGCGGGTTTCGGCGGTGCTGTCCATACTGGTGACCCTGGCCTTCGCGGGGCTGCTACTTCCCTACTTCCCGGCTAGCAGCCTGCTGCTGATGACGCTGTCGATCGTGGGCGTCAACCTGTGCCGACTGGGACTGTGGTACTGGCACCGAAACACGAACCCGCCGGACGAGGCCACCCCGGTGTGGACCCGAGGCTTCTTCATGGGGGCCGCCGCTGCAGCGACGACCTGGTCGTGCAGCGTGTTGTACCTGCATGAAGGGGGGAACGGCCTGCAAACCGCTTTTCTCGTGGTGTGGGTGATCGCGGTAACCGCCGTTGCCAGCAATTCGCTGGCGGCCCATCTCCCTTCGGTGCTGACCTTCATCCTTACGGCTCTGGCCCCGATCGGCACGCTCCTGCTTGCCGGCGGCAAGCAACTGGAGTCACTCGTCGGCCTTGCCGTTTGGGGCGCCGCCCTCGCCCTCGGCCTGAGCGCCTACACAGCACATGCGACGACTCGGAAGATCATCGTCAGCGATATCGAACGCAGCGATGCTCTGGCAGAAGCCGCCGCCGGCCGCAGTGCCGCGGAAGCGGGCAGCCGTGCGAAGAGCGAGTTTCTGGCCACGATGAGCCACGAAATTCGCACGCCAATGAACGGCATCCTCGGGATGACCGAACTGCTGCGCCGTACGGCGCTCAGCGGGCAGCAACAGCGCTTCGCCGACGCCGTCTACCAGTCCGGCGAGCACTTGCTGGCGATCATCAACGACATCCTCGAACCTCCATCGCCACCGCCGGCCGCCGGGGCGCCGTCGATCAAGCTCAACGGGCGCGTCCTGGTGGCCGAGGATAACCCGGTCAACCAGGCGGTGGCAGGCGCCATGCTCGAATCGCTCGGTGTGGCCTACAGCCTCGCCGATAACGGCCGGATTGCCCTTGATCGCGTCATCAACGAGCGTTTCGATCTCATCGTGATGGATTGCCAGATGCCCGAAATGGATGGCTTCGAAGCGACGACACAAATCCGCGCGCGACAATGCGAGGGTCTGCTACCCGAGCACCTGCCAATCATCGCGCTGACCGCAAATGCCGTCGAGGGTGACCGTGAGCGCTGCCTGGCGGCGGGCATGGACGACTACCTGAGCAAGCCGTTCACGCGTGGGCACCTCCTCGCCATCCTGCAGCGCTGGCTGGCACCAACGGCCGTGGCTGCCGCTGCACGTCCGGTCGTGCCGACGCCAAGCGATACCCAGGAGCCAATCAACCGGCGGGCGCTCGATGCGATCCGCCAACTGCCGGGGCCCAATAGCACCACGCTGCTCAACAAGGTGATCACCGCCTATCTGCTCGATACGCCGGCGCGACTGACGCGGCTGCGTGCGGCCGCCGACGCCGGCGACGCCAAGACCTTGAACAGGGAGGCGCACACGCTGAAATCAAGCAGCGCCAATGTCGGCGCCGAGCGGCTGGCTGCCCTATGCGCCGAACTCGAAGCACTCGCCCGCAAAGAAAGCGTAGACGGCGCAAGGCCACTGCTGGAGGAGGTAGAATTCGAGCTCCCGCGCGTACTCGCCTTGCTGGCGACCATCCTTGCCGAGAGTCCCGACCATGCAAATGCCTGAGGCGAGCACACGACCGAGAGTCCTGATCGTCGATGACGACCATGTGATGCGCATGCTCGAACAGGAAACGCTGGCCCAGTTCGACTTCGAAGTCAGCGTCGCTGCCAACGGCGAAGAAGCGCTCGAACTGCTGGCTGGGCCGCCGCCCGCGCTGGTCCTGCTCGACGTCGACATGCCGGGAGTCGACGGCTTTGCCGTTTGCCGACATATTCGCCAACGCTGGGACATGAGCGAGCTGCCGGTGATCATGGTCACCGGCATGGATGATATCGAGTCCATCAACCATGCCTACGAGTCAGGTGCCAACGACTTCATCTCGAAGCCAATCAACTGGCCGATTCTCGGTCACCGGGCGCGCTACGTGCTGCGTTCGGCGCAGGAGGCGCGGCAGTTGCGCGAACTGCAGGAGAAGCAGGCCGCGATCGTCCGCGCCATGCCCGACATGATCTTCCTGATGGATCGTCACGGCGTCCACCTCGACTACAAGGCCGGTTTCGGCGCCGAGCCCTACGTCCCAGCGCACGATTTTCTCGGCCGCAAGGTGTCGGAAGTCCTGCCCAGCGAGGTTGCCGAGGTCATTCTGCTTGGCGTCGAGCGCGCCAGCGAGCACGGCGACCTGCAGTCCGTGGTGTACAAGTTGAGCATGCCCGACGGCATCCATCACTACGAAGGGCGCATCGCACCGAGTGGCCCGGGAACGGTGGTCATGGTGGTGCGCGACATCACGCTGCAGAAGCTCAACGAGGAGAAGATACGGCGTCTGGCGTACTTCGACACACTGACTGGCATGCCGAACCGGGTGAGTTTTCTCGAAAAGCTCGACCGGGAACTGCTGCGCGCGAGTCGTGCGAATCGCCAGGTGGCGCTGCTGTTCCTGGATCTGGATGGTTTCAAACGGGTCAACGATACTCTCGGACACAGCGCTGGCGACTACCTCCTGCAAGCTGTCGCCGCACGTTTCAAGGAAAAGCTGCGCGCCGGTGACCTGGTCGCCAGACCGGCGCTGGAAGAAGCTGGTCTGCACCTTGCGCGCCTGGGCGGCGACGAGTTTACCGTCGTCCTGCCCGACCTCGATGGCACACAGACGGTGAGCATGGTCGCCGAGCGCTTGCAGACACTCCTCGCCCGACCTTTCAGGATCAGCGGTCAGGAAATCGTTGTCACCGCCAGCATCGGCATCGCCATATTCCCGGAAGACGGCGACGATGCGGCAACGCTACTCAAACACGCCGATACGGCGATGTATCACGCCAAGGACCAGGGCCGCAATAACTGGCAACTCTACGACAAGTCGCTGACTACCGAAACGATGCTCCGCATCCAGCTCGAGAACGACCTGCGCAAGGGCCTGCGGCGCGACGAGTTTCGCCTCTTCTACCAGCCGCAGGTCAGCGCCGACGACGGCACCATCGTCGGCATCGAGGCGGTGATTCGCTGGCAGCACCCGGAACATGGCCTGGTCTCGCCGGCACAGTTCATTCCCGTCGCCGAAGACAGCGGTCTGATCGTGGCCATCGGCGACTGGGTGCTGCGCACCGCCTGCCAACAGTTGCGCAGCTGGCAGGCGATGGGTCTGGCGACGCCGCGGGTGGCGGTGAACGTTTCGGCTCGCCAATTGCGCGCGCACGACTTCCTCGGCTCGGTGGCGGCGATCATCGCCGAGACGGGAATTGAACCCAACCAGATCGAACTGGAACTGACCGAGAGCATTCTGATGGAGCCGGAAGCCCGACGAATCGACGGCTTTCATCGTCTGCGCGCACTCGGTGTGCATTTCTCCATCGACGACTTCGGCACCGGCTATTCATCGCTGTCCTACGTCAAGCGCTTTCCGATCGGCATGTTGAAGATCGACCAGAGCTTCGTCCGCGGCCTGCCGGACAGCGCCGATGATGCGGGGATCACCACCGCCATCATCGCCATGGCGCATAGCCTTGGCCTGGAGGTCATCGCGGAAGGCGTCGAAACGCGTGCCCAACTCCAGTTTCTGCGCCAGGCCAACTGCCAGAAGGTCCAGGGCTACTTGTTCAGCCGACCGCGGCCACCCGACGAGGTCGAAGCTTTACTGCGGCAGGGCAGAATTTCCCTGCCGCCCTGAGCAAACCGGGCAGGCAACGAAGCTGACAAGACGGACTTGCAGACCACCAGGACAAGAGAGAACAACAATGAGGTACGAGCATACTTTCGCGCAAAGCGCCGAGTTTCTGCGCCAGGCCGTGAAGCGCATGAGCCAGCAGGAAGCCGGTCTGCACCCGTTCAGCTACGCGATCTGGTACGAATATGTGTCGGGCATCAATCGCGACCTGCAAATCGCGCTCGATGCGCGCCTCGCGAGCAAAGGCAAGCTCGACGACCCCGCCGCCTGCGCACTGTATTACAAACACGTCGCCGACCTGGACGCGAAAACCGCGCTGCGTATCGGCGACAGCGTCGGTCATCTGGTCGACCACGTTGCCGACTCGGCAAGCCATGCCGGTGATCAAGCCTCGCACTACAGCGACTCGCTGGAACGTTGGAGTGAGACGCTGCAGCGCCCGGCGACTACTGCCAAGGGAGCACCGCCCCCCCCACCCGGTCTCGCCGACATCCTGCGCGGCACACGCGACATGCAGAAGGCTATCAGTGACCTGCAGGAGCGGCTGGAGAATAGCAGTCGTGAAGCACAGGAACTCCGCCAGGAGGTGGCACGTGCCCGCGAAGAGGCTCTGGTGGACGGTCTGACCGGCTTGGCCAATCGCAAGGGCTTCGATCTGGCCCTGGCCGCCGGCCTGCAGCAAGACAGCCCTCCCGGCCCCGGACCGTGCCTGCTGATGATCGATCTCGACCATTTCAAGCGCCTCAATGACAGCCACGGTCACCTGTTCGGTGACAAGGTACTGGCGGGCATCGGCGAAATGCTCAGGGCCAACGTGAAAGGCAAAGACACCGCCGCCCGTTATGGTGGCGAAGAGTTTGCCGTCATCCTGCCACGCACGCCGCGCGGTGGCGCGGTCGGGCTGGCCGAGGCCTTGCGTGCACTGGTCGCATCCAGGCGTATCAGGAATGGCGGCAACAAGCAGACCTTGATCGGCAACATCACCGTTTCCATCGGCATTGCCGATTACGTCGCCGGCGAGTCGGCCGCGGACTTCATCGCGCGCGCCGATCAGGCGCTCTACGAGGCCAAGGCGCAAGGTCGCAATCGCGTCAGTCTGGCACCGCGCCCGCAGCCGAACGTGCCCAGCACGTGAGCTGACGGCAGGCGCCGCCATGCACAATGGCAGCGCTCGACCACCACAGCTCGCGCAGCAACCCTTGGTCAGCGGCGACGAAACTCGTATACTCGCGCGCCTGCAGGCAACGAAACTGGCATCGCAACAGGCGCCTCTCCTGCACGCGCCAAGCCACCCAAGGATCAGCTGGCGATGATTGAAAACGACTTGCTCCAGGGCGCCGTCAACGATGGCGTCATTCAAATTGCCGGGCTGCGATCGCTGCTGATGAGCTCGGGGAGCGGCATCGGCTTCGGCGTCAAGACGCTGGACGGATCGTACCGGGTGGCCAACCCGGTTCTCGAACGATTGCTGCACCAGAAGCCCGGACAAGTGCTTGGGAAGTCGGAGAGCGAGTTGCTGCCAAGCGCTGTGCTGGCCACCCTCGGGCCTTGTGATCAGCAGCTTCTCGAAGGTGCCGCAGGGACTTCCGAAGAGGTCGATCTGGCGGTCGACGCTCAGCCCGTGCGCTACCTGTGGCTCAAACTTCCGGTCTTCGACCCCGGCGGGAAGCTGCAGGCGATTGCTTCGCTGGTCTACCCCTACGTAGCGGAGCAGGCGCCAACAGCAGTGCAGCAGACCCTCGACCACTTGCAGCAGACCAATCAGCAATTGCAGCAGACGCTGGTTGAGCTCGAACAGGTGGCCAGCACCGACAAGTTGACCGGTATCTGGAACCGGCGACGGCTGGAGGATTGTGTGCGCCGTGAAATGGAACGTTTCCAGCGCTACAAACACCCGCTGAGCCTGCTGGTCATCGACGTCGACTTCTTCAAGACGATCAATGACCGATACGGTCACGGTACCGGCGACCGCGTGCTGCAGCTGTTGAGCACGCAACTGCAGGACGGACTCCGCGGCGCCGATTCGCTGGCGCGCTGGGGCGGCGAAGAATTTGTCATCCTCTGTCCCGACACCAACAAGGCAACCGCGACCACGCTCGCCGAACGCTTGCGTGCGCAGGTCGCGAACGCCAGTTTTCCGGAGATCGGACGGCTGACGATCAGCATCGCTGTCGCCGAATGCGAGGCCGACGAGAGCTGGGCCGAGTGGTTTCAGCGTGCCGACGAAGCGCTCTACCGGGCCAAGGCAGAGGGCCGCAATCGGGTCCATCTGGCACCTGGAACTGGCGGACATCTGGCGGCGGAAGATGGCCGTGTCGCCAATTTCGTGCACCTGGTCTGGCGGTCGGCGTACGAATGCGGCAACGAAGACATCGATCGCGGCCATCGGCAACTGTTTTCCGACGCCAACGACCTGCTCGCGGCGATTCTTTCCGAGCACGGCGCCGAAAGCGTGAACGCCACGGTCGACAAACTGCTGACCGACATCCGTGCGCATTTTGCCGAGGAGGAGTCGGTCTTCGTCGCCGCGGGCTTTCCTGACGCCGCCGCGCACATCGCCATGCATCAGCAACTGATTGCCCGAGCGCTCAGCATGGGTGACGACTACCGCGCGGGCAAGCAGAGCCTTGGCGACGTTTTTCAATTCCTCGCCCACGAGGTGATCGCCAAGCATCTGCTGGGCGCCGACCGAAAATTTTTCGACCATCTACAGCGCAAGGTTTCGCCCGCTGGCTGAAAGCGGCAACAGCGCCGCTTGCAGGCGGCACGCCGGAAGCATTGGCGGAGAAGCGAAAGCGAGGGAATCGACATGAAGGCGAGCCTGGCCATGGATACCGCACTGGGCGACGCGCTGCGTGCCTTGATCGCCGGCGATGCCGAGAGCGAGAGCAAACCGCAGCCCGCCGGCATCGACGCCGTGACGCCGATTGGCGGCGGTTCGATCTCGCGCACGCTGCTCATCGAGAGTGGCCAACGGCGCTGCTTCGTCAAGCTGCATGACCCCGGCCTACTCGACATGTTCGTCGCCGAAGCGGATGGTCTGCGGGCGCTGGCGGCCTGCCCGGCGCTGCGCGTACCGCGCGTCGTCGGCCATGGCCGCGCGGGCGGGCATGCCTATCTGGTCCTCGAACACCTGCGCCTGCACGGCCTGCGAGAAGCGCAGGAGGTAGCGGCCGCCGGCCGCTCGCTTGCCGAACTGCACCGCATCACTGGCCAGCAGTACGGCTGGCATCGCGACAACTTCATCGGCAGTACGCCACAGCTCAACACCGGCCGGACTAGCTGGCCGGCGTTCTTTGCCACCCAGCGACTGCAAGCACAGCTCGCACTCGCCGCAGCTGGCGGCCACCACGGCAGACTGATCGCCGAAGGTGAGCAGCTGGCCGAGAATCTCGCCACCCTCTTCGCCGATCAGCGACCGACCGCCAGCCTGCTGCATGGCGACCTGTGGTCCGGCAACGCCGCTATCGACGAAACAGGCAGGTTGACGCTGTTCGACCCGGCAGTCCATTTCGGCGACCGCGAATGCGACCTGGCAATGAGCGAACTATTCGGCGGCTTTCCAGAGAGCTTCTACGCCGCCTACCGCGAGGCCTGGCCAGTGCCCAGCGGCTACGCACAGCGGCGAACCCTGTACCAGCTCTACCACGTACTCAATCACCTGAATCTGTTCGGCAGCGGCTACTTGCGTCAGGCGCAAGCGATGATCGCCTCGCTGCTGGCGGAAATCGGCCACTGATCGCCTCCCAGCTGGCGGTAAGCGCGCATACTCTACACACCGGCGACAACTGGCGGCGGATGTGGGCGCTGGAAGGGCGGCACAGAGCTTTCCTGTGATGCGCAAGCAAGGAGTGAAAGATGCCGCAAGTTCCGCCGCCGCTGATCGCCGCTCTGCTCGAAACCAAACGCTATCCCGACCCGGCGACCTGCGTCGAGCTCGTCGAAACGCACGCCTCATGGCTTCTGCTCGCCGGGGCCTTCGCCTACAAAGTCAAGAAGCCGGTGACCCTGCCCTTCCTGGATTACGGCACGCTCAGCAAGCGGCAAGCCTGTTGCGATGCCGAACTGCGCCTGAATCGCCGCTTCGCGCCCGACCTCTACCTGCAGGTCGTCCCGATCACCGGCACGGCGACAGACCCGCAGGTCGGCGGCAGCGGCAAAGCCATCGAGTTCGCGGTGAAAATGCGTCGCTTCGCCGAGGCGGGTCGGCTGGACCACCTGTGCACGCGTGGCCAGCTGCATGCCAAACAGATGTCCGCTCTGGCCGCCACAATTGCCGAGTTTCACGAGCAGGCAGCCATAGCGCCGGCAAACACACACTTCGGCGAACCCGAGCAAGTGCTGGCGCCGGCACTCGCCAACTTCGCCGAGCTGGCGACGCTGCTGCCAGGCGGCAAGGAACAGGCGCGGCTGATAGCGCTCGCCGAGTGGACGCGCAGCGAATTCGAGCGGCTGGCGCCGCGTTTCGCCGCCCGCAAGGCGGCCGGCCGGGTACGCGAGTGTCACGGCGACCTGCATCTCGGCAATCTGGTCTTGATTGACGGCAGCGTTCGCCTGTTCGACTGTATCGAATTCAGCGCAGACCTGCGCTGGATCGATGTCGCCAGCGAGATCGCGTTCACCTTCATCGACCTCCTCGACCACGATCAGCCGGGTCTGGCCGCCTGGCTGGTCAATGAGTGGCTGTCCTGCAGCGGCGATTACGACGCCGTGCAGGTGCTGCGCTTTTACGCCGTCTATCGTGCATTGGTGCGCGCCAAGATCGCGGCGCTGCGGGGCACGCAGACGAGTAGCGATGGCGACCATGCCCGTCATTATCTGGCGCTCGCCGAACGCCTTGCGAAACCGCCCCTCGCGCGACTGATCATCACCCACGGCGTCGCCGGTTGCGGCAAGAGTCGCGCCGCACGACGAGTCTTGCTGCACGATCCCGCAGCGGCGACGCTGCGTGTGCGCTCCGACGTCGAACGCAAGCGCCTGTTCGACCTCGACGCAGCCGCGCGAAGTGGCTCGCCGGTAGGCGGCGGCATCTATGCCAGGAACGCCAGCGAACGAACCTACCGCCGTCTCTACGAACTGGCCCATGAACTGCTCGCGGCCAACTGGTCGCTGATCGTCGACGCTGCCTTTCTCGAACGCGCCCAACGCGATAGCTTCCGAGCCCTGGCCGCGCAGATGGGAGTCGCCTTTTTCATCATCGCGCCACAGGCAAGGCCGGCAGTATTGCGCGCGCGCATCCGCGGCCGCCTGCGCAAAGGCCATGACGCGTCAGAAGCGACACTGGCAGTACTGGTACAACAGCAGGCCAGGATAGAGGCACTGGGTGCCGACGAAAGGGACTGCCTGTTGCGCAGCGCAGCGGGCTCGTGAAAGCAGCGCGGAATGCCGCCCGCGCGCGCGTGTCGAAGAACTTTACACGGCATTTGCTACCGTTGCTGCGCAAGAATTCTAAGATATTGCTTTAATGTCCTCATCTCATCACAAGGAAAGGGTGGCAAGCTTTTTGCTATTGTTCCGATGTATCTGCTTGACGGGACAGGCGCCGGAGTCTCCCGACGGGTCAACGGTAAAACAGAACGACCGGTGCCGCGAACTTCCCGCCTTCGAGCAGAGCATGGAACAAGGCTTTCGTTTGGCTTGCAAATCTTTGAATGAACACATGATCAACTCTGCGACGACGACGATGAACCACGTGAAGCCATCAAGCCCACTTCTGAAAGCCGGCGCAGTATTGATTTGTCGGCTAGAATGGTGGCTTGCTTGGGTACTTTGCGTCGTGGACGGGGTGAGGGGGCACTATGAATATCCTCAATAGCTGGAAAACTCTGGAACTGATTACCCGTGAGGGCGAGACACTGGTGTGCATCGAAGGGCGTGTGTACGGCAGCAATCCGCGCTTTCCCTCCTCCTCGCACATCAGGACGTCGCCGATTACTGGCCACAGATTCGAGTCCAACTCGATGGTCGTAATGACCAAACGCGGCTCCGAGTACCTACTGGGCAAGCCCGACCCTGCGGAGACTTTTGCGCAGCAGCGCCTGCTGAGACGTCTGTCGCGTTTGGGTCAGCAAGCACCTTCAGGTTTCGACGCCATCGACACGCAGCTCACCGGTTACGTAGAGGTGCACAAGGAAGACACGGCGAAGGAAAGCTGAAAACGCTTTCAGTTTCGCTCGCGGTATAAAGCTGCAAGAAAAGCCGCAACCCGCAACGCCACCGGTTCATGGCGCGGAGGCAGACCACGGCGCGAGTTGACGTCGAAAAGCCGCCAGCAGCGTCTCCAGTTCGGGTAGCAGTGCATCGTTTTGTGCGGCCAGCCAAGCTTGGACAAGCTCGGCGTCGCGACCCGATAGCGCCTCAGCAGCCAGTTGCATGGCAACAGCCAGATCATTCTGGCGTCCCAGCTGTTCCTGCAGGGCGGTAAGCGACTGATGGTAGTCCTGCAACACAGGCCCGGCGAAGAGTGGCGAAAAGAACTCTAGCGCATAGCGCAATTGCTTGAACGCCAGGCGCAAACGGTGGCGCGCCTCGTCGTCGCCGCTCTGCGCCTCTGCGGCCCGCTGGTTGACCCGTTTGGTGCACTTATCTAGCCAGGCGGGAACGAAATCGCCCAGCGGACCGAACTGTGCTTCGGGCAGAGCCTGCAGCGCGGCCGTGAAATCAAGCAACAGATGCGAGTAGGCGGCCGACTTGAAGGCCACCCTGACGGCCTGGCGGCCGCTTATGCAGCGGCTGCGAGCATAGCCAAGCAGCGGCTCAATTTCTGCCGGATCGGCAAAGGCCGCAGCCATTCCGGGCGCGGTGTCGGCCAGGAAGACATCCCAGTTGCGCGCCTCCCCCAGCCCCCTGGCGAATTCCTGCCAGAGGGGATTAAAGCGGCTCGTGAATGGCGCCGGGAGGTGGCGCTGCCAGACCCGCATGGCCGACCGCAGGCGGCGGATGGCAACGCGCGCCTGATGAACGAACTCCGGAGCATCGGTCTCGAGAATACCTTTTTCGTTACTCTGCAGCTGGTTGACGCAGGACAGGGCAATGCGCTGAAAAGCGCTGATGCTCGAAACGCCGGCCTCGATCGGGACTGCTAGCGCTTTTGCCGCGACCAGCGGCGTGCCGAGCATCAGGCGATAAGCGCGATCCGACTTGCTGCATGCTTCCGGATGCAAGGGCAGGCTGGCCTGTAGGGAAACGGCCAGATCCAAGAGATCGCCGATGCTTCCGGAGAGCAACTCCAGCTCGACCTCACAGATTGGCTGGCGGCGCCCAGCCGCCTCGATCGTCCCGCGGTCGAGCGCCAGTTCAATGCGCACGCCGTTGCGCGGCTCCAGCAGCCAGGCGGCGCGCTCGAAGCGGGTGACAAATGCCGGCTGCAACTGATCGCACAGGGAATCGAGGAGCTCACGAACAGCGCTTTGATCGACATGCGAGAAGTCGAACGCGCCGGGCCGCCCAGCGCACTCCCACTCCTTGCGCTGGGCAAGCCCACCGCTGAGTTGGGCGGCTGTCTTGACACCCAGCAGCCACTCGTCGCCTTTCTGACGATAGCGTACGACTAGCCGCTCGCTACGCAGGCGGCAATCCGGCGTGTCGTAATAGGTATTGATCAGCAGTTGCCGCTGCGGCTGCACGCCGGACAGCAAGACATGGCAGCCCAACTGCTTGGCCGCGTGCTCCGGCAGCGATAGTTTGATTTCGGTTTCAGTGGCCATTGCGAACCCTCGAAGTGGAGAAAACATGCCTTCCCCGGGTCATATTATTTCGTCTCCCCTGGCGTCTGCCCGTCAGCGCTCCCTCTGCAGAGAGCCCGGCAAGGCCACGCGCCGTAGCGTAGATTAGCACAGGAACATTTCTTTTCATCTTTCCAGCCCCTCTCGGGGTTTGGCGCCCAGAACGCGGGCAATGGCGGCAGAGATCACTGCCCGCGCACGACGAACAAGCGCCGGAGGCCGCTGCGGGCGAGGCAATACCGCCATCGGCAGCGGCCAAACGCGAGTTGCCGAGCCGGATAGCAGGTCAATGGTTTACCATTAATGTGAAAGCCGCGTACACGGCTCATATACCGACCGACCGCACTCGCCATGCACCTCCGCCCCGACGATCTCGAACTCATCACCACCCAGACCGTGGCGCATTACGATCAGCGCGCCGAGGACTTCCGCGCAGGCACCCGCGATCACGACGTGACGCAGAACATCGCCGCGCTGTTGCGCCATATCCAGGGCCCGGCACCGTTCACGGTCCTGGACTTCGGCTGTGGGCCAGGCCGCGACCTCAAGGCACTTACGCAACTCGGCCACCGGGCCATCGGACTCGACGGCGCCCGGAACTTCGTCGACATGGCACGCAAGGACAGCGGCTGTACGGTCTGGCAGCAGAATTTCCTCAAGCTCGAACTGCCTGAGGCACACTTTGACGGCGTCTACGCAAATGCCTCGCTATTCCATATCCCGAACCAGGAGCTGATACGCGTCCTGCGGCAATTGCGCGCCACCCTCAAGCCCGCTGGCGTCTTGTTCTGCTCGAACCCGCGCGGCACCAATGAGGAAGGCTGGAACAGTGGCCGCTACAACAGCTACCATGACCTCGCGGCCTGGCGCGCGCACATGGCGGAGGCCGGCTATATCGAAATCGAACACTATCATCGTCCGGCCGGCCTGCCACGCGCGCAGCAACCCTGGCTGGCGAGCGTCTGGCGTCGAAGCAGCGCATGAAGCAGAATGACGCTTTCGCTCGCAACGCTGCAACCGGGCACTTATTTCAGCCAAGACGGTACTCGGACCATGCAAGATAAACGCTTCTCGAAACGCAGCGCACAGCTCAAGGCCGGGCCCCGAATCGCCGAAGCGATGCTCGACTTTGTCGGCCAGACTCCAATCAGTACGGAACTTGCGGCAAGCAGACCAGACCTTCGCGCACGCGCGATTGCCGCCAGCGCAGCGCGACGCGCGGCCGTGACCACCAGCGGACTCAGCCTGCCACCCGGCCCGCTCGGCTGGCTGACCCTGCTTCCCGAACTGCGCGCGCTATGGCAGCTGCAGAGTCAGTTGGTCGCCGACATCGCCGGCTGTTATGGCAAGACCGCTGAGTTGGGCCGCGAAGAAATGATCTACTGCCTTTTCCGCCATACCGACGCGCAGGCGGTTCGCGATCTGGTCACCCAGATCGGCCAACGTTTTGTCGTTCAGCGGGCCTCGCGACCGCAGGTCCAGGCCGTGCTGTTGAAAATCGCCATGCACATTGCGCAACGCCTGATCGGCAAGGGAATTTCGCGTTGGATTCCCGTTTTTGGCGCCCTTGGCGCTGGCGCCTACGCTTACTACGACACCTCCCAGGTCGCGGACACGGCTATCGAGTTCTTCGCCGGCGTCATCGATGTGGAGGCTGAGGACGCCAACCGGGACATCGACAACGGGCGGCGCTAACGGTGATGACAGCCGAGAGGCCCCTGACCATCGAAGTCATGACCGTTCCCCCTCTCGAATGCAGTGCGCATTCCGGCTTGCACGCCGGAATCGTTCGCTGGGCTGGGCGCATGCGACCAGAATTCCCCGTCTCACCCCAACCCTTCTCGCGCGAGGGGGAGAAGAGAGCGTCGTGAGTCGCCTAGGCGACTTTCACGTTAAGGCCAGCCTCGCCAGCCGCTGCGCACAAGCGGGCTTGTCGATCCGGGCGACGACACTGCTAGAATCACTCCCATGAGCAACAAGGGCAGAAACTATGGGCAAAGCCACCAGCAAGCATCTTGAGGAGTGGGCGAGCCCGCGAACGGTCATCGCCTTTTCGCTGCTGTTTGTTGCAGCCTTGTGGGCTGCCGTCAGCTTCTGGGTTGTCTCGGCTCGCGATGAACGCATTGCCGCGACTCGCGAATCCTTGCAGCGCATGAACTATGCCGTCGAAGACCAGACACGGCGACAGTTCCGTCTGGTCAACGTCTTTCTCGCCGTATGTGCCAACTGGCTGGAAACCAACCGCGACCTCGATCCACGCAGTGCCCCCGGCTTTCAGCGCTTGCTCGATGACTTTCGCGCCAGCACGGCGGGCGCCATTGAGCTGCGCTTGCTGGACCAGTACGGCACGGCGATGGACGGATTTTCCGAATCCTCTGTGCCATTGGCAAATGTCGCTGACAGCGACTACTTTAGGGGCGCAAAGGCCAACGGTGAGCTGTTTATCGGAACCCCCACGCGCAGGCAGGCGGATGCCCATGCCGAGCTGCCGATCGCCATCCGGCTGAGCGCACCGGCTTTCCCGGTCCTGGTCGCGCTGATCGACCTGAGCAAACTGACGGCGGCTTACGAGAAGCAGCGCCGCAAACCGGGCGGAGTAATCAGCCTTCTCCGCGCTGACGGCACGCTTCTGGCGAGAGCTCCCGACGACCCGCGGCTGCTCGGCCAGCCGATCAGCGGCCGCACGCTAGCCGACGCGCAGCGCCTGCAACCAGGGCAATCGGTGGTGTTTGAGACGAGCGGCGACAAGCAGCAACGACAGTTCATCAGCTATTCGTCGGTTACCGATTTCCCCTTGCTGGTAACGGTCGCAGCGGACTACGACGAGGCACTCGCGCCGTGGCGAACACAAGCCCTGTGGGTCCTCATGCTGGCGATCAGCGTCACCGTACCGCTGGCGGTGGTGGCTTTTCGATCCTTGCACCTGCTGCGCGCGCTGGCCAATCAAGGCGTCGAGTTGCAACACCTGGCGATCACCGATCGACTGACGGGCGTCAGTAGCCGGCAGCACTTCGTCGCCAGCTTCCACGATCACCTGCGCAACGCAAAGCGTGCGCAAGCCCCTCTATCACTCCTGTTGATGGATATCGATTTCTTCAAGCGCATCAACGATGGTTACGGCCACGCCGCTGGCGACCAGACGCTGATCTCCTTCGCCGAGGCAGCCAGCACCTGCTTGCGCGACGCGGACATGATCGGGCGGCTCGGCGCCGGAGAGTTTGCCATGCTCCTGCCCGATACCGATATCAGCGCGGCGATCGTGGTAGCGGAGCGGATCCGCGCGGCGGTCGCCGAAATCTCGATCCCGACCGAAGACGGCACCGTCCAATTCACGGTCAGCGTCGGTGCGAACCAGACCAGTGACACCGACCAGTCGTTCGACGACGTGCTGAAGCGTGCCGCCAGGGCACTGCACGATGCCCGGGCCAGCGGTCCCGATCACCTGGCAGTCGTCTGAGTCGCCTGAGCTTGGGCCGGCAAGCCCCTTCCCAAAAAAGGAAGACGGGAGTCTCGTGAAGCGCTGGGCGCGACTGTCACATTAACGGCCCTTCCACTCGGCCTTGCGCTTGCCGATGAAGGCGTCGATGCCCTCGCCGGCGTCTTCGCTCATCATGTTGCAGGCCATCACTTCGGAGGCATACTGGTAAGCACCTTCGAGCCCCATTTCGAGCTGCTTGTAGAACATCTGCTTGCCCATGCCAATGGCCACCGACGACTTGGCGATGATCGAACCGGCAAGCTTGTCGATCTCGCTATCAAGCGCGTCACCAGGCACGACGCGATTGATCAGGCCCTGCCGTAGCGCCGTCGGTGCATCGATGAAATCCCCGGTGAGCAACATTTCCAGCGCCTGTTTGCGACCGAGGTTGCGCGACAGACCAACGCCCGGCGTCGCACAAAACAGGCCGACATTGATTCCCGAGGTTGCAAAGCGCGCACTGTCGGCAGCAACCGCCAGGTCGCACATCGACACCAGCTGGCAACCGGCCGCTGTAGCAATGCCGTGCACGCGTGCGATCACCGGCTGCGGCATCTGGGTCAGGGCCATCATCATCCTGCCGCAACGCTTGAACAGGTCCTGCATGAAAGCCTTGTTGTGATTGGCGCGCATCTCCTTGAGGTCGTGTCCGGCACAGAAGGCCTTGCCGAAGCCGGCAATGACCACCACGCGCACTGTGGGATCAGGGGCAATGGCCTCGACCTGCTCCTGCAGAGCGGCAATCATCGCCTGTGACAGCGAGTTGAATTGCTGCGGGCGATTCAGGGTCAGCGTGGCAACGCCCTGCTTGTCGCTGCGCACAACGTAAGGGTCGTCCTGAATCGGCATCTCGATGCTCATTCCTGCCTCCTTGATCTAGCACTACGAAAAAACGGGGTCTGCGCGGCTACAGGCGCAGCCCCTCAGTCAGCAATCGTTGCCGGGCACTGCTTCAGCCGGCCAGCTTTCTCGATGTCCTGCAACCAGCCGGCCAGTTGCCTTCCGAGCTCGTTGCTCGCCGCAACCAGGGCGCGCACGCCGCCGGGGGCATCGGCACTGGCTGCCGGCTGCTCGATGCTCAGCCAGCGTTCGGCAACGATCTGCTGCCTGGCGTCGAGCACGCTGGCCGTTCCCTGCAGCACGCCACGACTCAGCAGCGGCGTATCGAAGACCTGCGAGAATTCCTGCAATTCCAGACGCAGCAGGCAGCCAACGGCCGTACGCGCGCTGCCACTGAGCAAGCCCAGCTGCTGCCGCAGGCGCTGCGCGAGCAACAATCCCGGCGCTCCGGCCCAGCGGCTGGCTGCGTAGCTGCGCAGCTTCAGAGGGTCGTCGTAGAGCAGGCGGTACTCGATACTCAGCGAGTCAAACCAGTATGGCGCACGAATCTCGAGCGCCAGCTGCGACCAGGCAGCGCCTTGGGCCAGGCGCGCGGACGGCAGGCCGAAGTCATAGACCTCGGCTTGCGTCGCGTTGCGTGCTCCACCCGCGCACGCGGCGAGCAACAGGCAGGCCGCAAGGCAGATCGACAGTCTCTTCATGGCGATCCCTCACGGCTCGGCGGGGCTACGAATCCGGCCTCGCCGGGTCCCGGCGAATGCTTCGGCGAGCCAAAAACGACGCTTTGTGGTGCGTCCTCGAGCATCTGCAACACTCGCTGCAACTGCCGCGAGTTGGCGGACAACTCGCGACCGAGTTCATTGAGCCGCGGCGCAAGCGCAGCGACCCCGCTCGGCGACGGGTCGCCAAGCAGGCGATCAACGCGCTCGCCGACCGTCTGCAGACGCACGACCAGGGCCCGTGTTTCGAGCAGCAAGGGTGTCGCATGGCCCGCTGCCTGCTCGGCGCGAACCAAAGTGGCGTTGAGCAGGCGCAGGCTTTCGGGAGTTTGCGCCAACAATTGACGAAACTGGCTGATGGCCTCGTTGGCGTTCGCGGTGGTCGCTTCGAGATTGGCCAGAATAGTCGCGAAACGTTGCTGGTTGTCGCTGTCGAGCAGCTTGTTGGCATTGCCCAGAAACTCTCCAGCCGCGCGCAAGGTGGCACCGCCGGCATCGGACAGTTCCTCGATCAGCGACGGCCGCATGACAATTTGCGAAGCCTCGCCGGCATTACCCGGCAGCGGCTGCGGATCGGTGCCGGTTTCTTCGAGCAGGATATGCGCAATACCAGTCACTCCCTGATAGCCCATTTTGGCAATCGTCCCCCGCGTCACCGGAACCGAATCGTTCACGCTAATGCGAATGAGTATGTTGCGCACATCACTCGGGTCCAGAGCAATGGCCTGCACCTTGCCGACGCGAATCCCGCGGTAGCGCACCTGCCCTTGCAGGCTCAAGCCGGTCACATTCTGCCGGGTCACCACGACGTAGTCGCGGCTGGTCTCGTGCTTGCCGCCGATCCACCACACTGAGAGCAGCACCGCGACGCCCAGAAACAGTGTGAACAGTCCCGCTACCAGCGCGTGCGAACGGTTTTCCATGATTAGCGCGCCTCCTGCCGGATCGCTGCCGCGGCGCGCTTAGGCGCAAAGAAGTTCTGCACGAAGGGGTGGTCGACCGCCAGAACTTCTGCCGGCGTGCCGCAAGCAACGATCTGCTGATCTGCGAGTACCGCCAGACGCGTCGACAGGCCGAGCAGGGTATCGAGCTCGTGCGTCACCATCACCACCGTGAAGCCGAGTTCCTTCTGCAGCAGCTTGAGCAAGGTGATGAAATTCGCGCTGCGGTCGGGATCGAGCCCAGCCGTCGGTTCGTCGAGAACGAGAAGTTCCGGTTCCAGGGACAGCGCCCGCGCCAGCGCCACGCGCTTGATCATCCCGCCAGACAATTCCGCAGGCATCAGCCGGCCATGGCGCGGCTCAAGTTCGACCATCGCCAGCTTGAGCAAGACCAGATCACGGATCATCGCTTCGTCGAGGGAGCGCAGCTCGCGCAAAGGAAAGGCAATGTTGTCAAAGACCGAAAACGCCGAAAAGAGTGCGCCTTGCTGAAAGAGCATTCCGAAGCGACGGCGAACCGCACGGCTTTGTTCGTGATTACCATCAAGCACCGTCTGGCCAAAGAGTTTAAGCGTCCCCGCGCTGGGCCGCAACAGACCGACGATCTCGCGCAGCAGCGTCGTCTTGCCGCTGCCCGAGCCTCCGACCAGGCCCAGCATCTGCCCGGCTTCGACCTCGAGATCGATGTCGCGATGAATCACCACATCATCAAAGCGAGTGCAAAGGCCGCGGATTTCGATGGCCGGCACCTTTGTTCGAACCAGGTCTGCTGCAGCGCTCAAAGCGGCAATCCGATACTGCGGGTCAGAATGGCCGCGACGGCGTCGACCAGAATCGCCACCGTGATCGCGGTAACCACCGAAGCAGTGGTCTGCGACGACAGGCTTTCGGTATTCGGCTTCACTCGCAAACCGAAATGACAGGCAATCAAGGCAATCAGAAAACCAAAAACAAGCCCCTTGCCCATGCCGATCCACAGATTGGCGACGGGCACCACCTTGGGCAGAGTGTCAATGAAAAAGCCATACGACAGGTCCATCTGCAGATTGGCCGAAACCATGCCGCCGACAATCCCGGCCGCCGAACACCAGAGCACCAGCAGCGGCATCGCCACGGAGAGCGCAGCAACCTTGGGCAAGACCAGGCGCTGGCTTTGCGAAACGCCCATCGTGGCCAGCGCGTCGATCTCGTCGGTGACACGCATGACGCCGATCTGGGCGGTCATTGCCGACCCCGAACGACCGGCAACGAGAACAGCGACCAGCACCGGGCCCAGTTCGCGAACGATACTGATGCCAAGCAGATTGACGATGAAGACATCGGCGCCGAAGTTCGCCAGCTGCAAGGCCGAGAGATAGGAAAGGACGATGCCGATCAGGAAACCGATCAAGGCCGTCACCGGCAGCGCCTGCGCGCCGCTTTTGAAGAGGTTTGCCGAAAACTCCCGCCACGGGATGTCCCCGGGATGTCGGCAGAGGTAAAGCAGATCCAGAATGAGTTGTCCTATCAAGGCGACCAGGCCGGTGAAGTGGCTGGCCGCGGCGAGGAGCGGCCGACCGGCCGCGAGCAGCAGCGACAGGCGTTCGGTCGGCCGCTCCGACGGCTGCTCAACCGGCATCAGCTCGATGCGCGCTATGACCGCCCGATGCCGGGTCGAAATGGCCAGCGACGCCGGCCACTTTTGGCCCCAGGCGCGCCAAAGCAGTATCCCGCCGGCGCTGTCCAGACGCGCGATCGACAGCAGGTCCCACGCCGGATTGCCGGCCGCCAGCTCGTGCAGACGCCGCTCGAAGCTGACGATCGGCTGCGGCATGGTGGCCAGCGTCCAATCCCCGGACAGGCGCAGCTGCAGCACGCCCGGCTGCTGTACCAGATCGATCGCGGCGACGCTCATCCCGGCCTCACTGGCACATCCCGTCCAGACGGCAGGGCCCGGAGCTGCAACTGGCTGCCGATACGCCTCCAGAGCAGTGACTCTTCGCGCAAGGCGGCGAGAGCCAGCGGATTGCCGTCCAGCCAGGCGGCCGAGACATCGAGCTGGAAACCCACTGGCGACTCGCGGATCGCCAGCTCTGGCGGCGCCTGATCGTCACGCGAGCGATGCAGCAAGACCGCCAGCCGCAGACAGAGCAGTAGCCGCCAGTTCGCATCGCCGGCAGGCAGTGAAGCCAGTTTCTGCAGCCGGCCGCGCTGGCCAAGGAGCAGCAGCGCCAGACGCGACTGATCGCGCTGCGAAAAACCCGGCATGTCGGCGTTGGTCACCAGATACGCACCATGCTTGTGGAAACTGCCGTGCGCCACGGAAATACCGATCTCGTGCAGGGAAACCGCCCAGCGCAGGAAGTGGACATCGCCCTCGTGCTCCGCAGAATCGAGCTGAATGAGTTGTCCGAGCAGCGCCAGGGCGGTACGCTCGACGCGCCTGACCTGCTCCTCGGCGACCTGATAGCGGCGCATGAACTGGAGGACCGTCACGTCGCGCGTGTCATGATGCTCGAAACGGCTGCGCAGATCGTGCAGGACGCCGAGCGGCAAAGCACCGTCTGAATAGGTCATGTGTTCGAGTTCGAGCGAGGAAAACACCGCCGACATGATGGCCAGGGCACCGGGGAAAATGTGCAGGCGTTCGCTGCGCAGGCCTTTGAGCGGTAGCCGTTCAGCGGAGCCGGCGGCGATGATCATTGCGCGCAGACGGGCCAACCCCTGGCGAGTGATGCCACTGCAGGCGTCGGGATTGAGACCGTTCAACTCCAGCACAACGGCAAGCTCCTGCGCCGACCCCGACGAGCCGACGGCCTCTTGCCAACCACAGCGCTGATAGTCGGTGACCACCGCTTCGATCTGTCGGGCGGCCGACACTTCGGCGGCGCTGAAACGCTTCCGGTCCACCTTGCCGTCCGGGAAGAAACGCTGGCGAAAGTTGATCCCGCCCATGAACAGCGACTCCATCAGCAGGGGTTCGATTCCCTGGCCGATGATCAACTCGGTCGAGCCACCGCCGATATCGACCACCAAACGCCGATGCGTGGCGACCGGCAGCGCGTGCGCAACGCCGATGAAGATCAGGCGGGCTTCCTCGCGCCCGCCGATGATCTCGATCGGGAAGCCCAGTGCCGCCTCGGCTTGCGGCAGGACGAGGTCGGCATTGCGCGCGACACGCATGGCGTCGGTGGCCACGGCGCGCACCTGCTCCGGGGCGAAGCCCCGCAGCTGCTCGCCGAAGCGACGCAATGCATCGAGCGCGCGTTGCTGCGAGGCATGGTCGAGAATTCTCTCTCTGGTCAGGCCGGAAGCAAGAGCGACACGCTCTTTGAGGTTGTCAAGCGGATGAATCTGATCACCAACGATGCGCCCAAGTTGCAGGCGAAAGCTGTTGGAACCTAGATCGACGCCGGCAATTAGTTCGTAACTCATGCCCGTTCTTCTTCTGACCACACGGCAAAGGCTATTTGCGAATAGCCATGTTACCACCGCCAACCACACCACCACCGCGCGACAACCGATCGCACAGTAGCGCTGTGACGACAAAATAGGGCTTTTAGCGACCAGCAGTAGAGCGATGGTTGTAATATGTTCGCTGTCTTCAGCTAGCCCGCCTGATCCATCAATTCCCACGGAAGGAACCCATGAACACCGCCGCCACACCCACCGAAACCCCTCTCTCCAAGGCCACTGACGGCTTCCCGTCAGACTACTTCCAGAACCGCGAGATGGGGCTGCTTGCTTTCAATCGGCGCGTGATGTGGCAGGCCAGGAACCCCAAGACCCCCCTGCTCGAACGCTTGCGCTTCCTGTGCATCGTCAGCAGCAACCTCGACGAGTTCTTCGAAATCCGGGTTGCCGGTGTCAAGGAGCAGCTCAAGCTCGGCTCCGTCGCGCTCACCACCGACGGCAAGACGGCGCGCGAAGTCTACCGTCTGGTCACGGACGAAACGCACGCACTGGTCAAGGAGCAGTACGCGCTGCTGAATGACGAGATCCTGCCGCTGCTCGCCAGTGAAGGCATTCGCTTCCTCAAACGCGGCGACTGGAGCCCCGCCCAGCGCGAATGGATCAGCGCCTTTTTCTTCCGCGAAGTAATGCCGGTGATCACCCCGATCGGCCTCGACCCCTCCCACCCCTTCCCGCGCGTGCTCAACAAGAGCCTCAATTTTGCCGTCGAGCTCGAAGGGCGCGATGCCTTCGGTCGCAGCTCGAACGCGGCCATCGTGCAGGCACCACGCGTCTTGCCGCGCGTCATCCGGCTACCACGCGAACTCGGTGACAGTGAATACTGCTTCGTCTTCCTGTCTTCGATCCTGCATGAGTTCGTCCACGAACTGTTCGCCGGCATGAAGGTGCTGGGCTGCTACCAGTTTCGCGTCACGCGCAACAGCAACCTGTTCGTCGACGAGGAAGCGGTCAAGAATCTGCGCACCAAGATCCAGGGCGAATTGCCACAGCGACACTTTGGTGATGCCGTCCGCCTCGAGGTCGCCAACAACTGCTCGGAAGCGATGGCCGAGTTCCTGCTTGGCCACTTCAACCTCAACGAGCGCGACCTCTTTCGTGTTGCCGGTCCGGTCAATCTGGTGCGCCTGATGCAGGTCCCCGACTGGGTCATGCGCGACAACCTCAAGTTCCAGCCCTTCAAGCCGGGTACGCCGAAAGCACTGCAGAAAAGCGCCAACGTATTCGAGGCCATCCGCAGCGGCGACATCCTGCTGCACCATCCCTACCAGAGCTTCAATCCGGTCATCGAATTGCTTGAGCAGTCGGCCGTAGACCCGCAGGTGGTGGCCATCAAAATGACCGTCTACCGTACCGGCACCGACTCGGTGCTGATGCAGTCGCTATTGCGTGCCGCGCAAAACGGCAAGGAAGTGACGGTGGTTGTCGAACTGATGGCGCGCTTTGACGAGGAAGCGAATATCGGCTGGGCGACCAAGCTCGAAGAGGTCGGCGCGCACGTCATCTACGGCGTTGTCGGCTACAAGACGCACGCCAAGATGCTGATGATCGTCCGCCGCGAAGAAAGCAAGACCGGCGGCAGCAGCGTCCTGCATCGTTATGTGCACCTGGGAACCGGCAACTACCACCCCAAGACGGCCCGCCTCTATTCCGACTTTGGCCTGCTCACCTGCAACGAAGAAATCGGCGCCGATACCAACGAGGTCTTCAAGCAGCTTACCGGCCTCGGTCGCGCGCAGACCCTGAAGCACCTCTGGCAGGCGCCTTTCTCGCTGCAACCGAATGTCGTCGCCGGGATCCGTGCCGAAGCCGAAGCAGCGCGTGCCGGCAAGCGTTCACGAATCATCGCCAAAATGAATTCCCTGCTTGAACCGGAGACCATCGCGGCGCTCTATGAAGCCTCGCAGGCCGGGGTCAAGGTCGATCTTATCGTGCGCGGCGTCTGCGGCTTGCGTGCCGGCGTCAAAGGCCTGTCGGAGAACATCAACGTCTGGTCGATCATCGGTCGACAACTCGAGCATCATCGCGTGTTCTATTTCTTTGCCGATGGCGAAGAGAAAGTCTATCTGTCCAGCGCCGACTGGATGGACCGCAACTTCTTCCGCCGCATCGAACTCGCTTTTCCGATCCTCGACCGCAAGCTAAAGCGTCGCGTGATCGCCGAGGGACTGCAGATCTACCTCACCGACAATACCCTGGCCTGGGAACTCGGACCAGATGGCAGCTATCATCAGCGGCGCGGCTCACGAACCAGCCCGCATTCCTCGCAGGCCGAGCTGATCGAACTGCTGAAGGACTGACCAGCGGCCGCAAAAGCCGTCGTCATCACCCATCGCCGGCCTGGTGGTTTTCCCCAGGCCGGCGCGAATCAGCTACGAATCAGCTACGAATCAGGCACGACGGGCGCCCACCACGCCCTCGATGCCGTGCAGCAGGCTCAGCGTGCGGTTGAGCTGCGGAATGCTGCCGACTTCGGCGGTGAAGCGCATCAGCGCGTTACCCTGCCGAGACTGCGTGTTGACCGCGATGACATTGAGTTTTTCGCGAGCGAGCACGTCGGACACATCGCGCAACAACCCCTGGCGGTCGTGAGCGTCAATGACGATGTCGACCGCAAAAATCCCCTCCTCGCCACCGCCCCAGGTGGTTTCGATCACCCGCTCGGCATTCATTGCGCGCATGTTGCTGAAGTTGCTGCAATCGGCGCGATGCACCGACACGCCTTTTCCCCGCGTCACGAAACCGACGATGGGATCCGGCGGCACCGGCTTGCAGCAACCCGCAAGCTGCGTCAGCAGCCGCCCCATGCCGACGATCAGAATGCCCTTCTCGGCGTCATCGCTCGGACGTGGCCTGGACACCGCCAACTCGGCGAGATCGTCGTCGTCCGGCGCCGCCTCGCCGCCACGCACCGCCAACTGCAACTGGCGCATGTTCAGCTTGGCGCGCGCAACGGCAATGAACAGATCGTCGGGACGAGCAAAGCCCAGTCGATCCGAGAGTTCGTCGAGACTGATGCCCGATTGCCCCATGCGCTGCAGCTCGCGCGTCACCACCGCCCGCCCCTCGGCGAGCATGTCCTCGAGCGCCAGACTGGCAAACCACTGCCTGACCTTGGCCCGCGAGCGATGGGTGAACACATAACCAAGCGAGGTATTGAGCCAATCGCGTGACGGACCGCCGTGCTTGGCAAGAACGATTTCGACGCGCTGCCCGGTGGCCAGTTGCGTATTCAGCGGCACCAGCGCACCGTCGACCTTGGCGCCGCGACAGCGATGGCCGATGTCGGTGTGCACGCGGTAGGCAAAGTCGACCGGCGTCGCGCCACGCGGCAGATCGACGACGCGCCCCTGCGGGGTCAGGATGTAGATCGTCTCGTCGAAGGCCGCCTTCTTGTAGTGCCTGACCCAGTCCGATGAATCAACCGCCTCGTCGCGCCAGGTCAGCAGCTGACGCAGCCAGGCGATCTTCTCGTCGTAGCGGTCTTCAGGCGTCGCCTTGCCTCCTTCCTTGTACCGCCAATGCGCGGCAACCCCCAACTCGGCGTGCTTATGCATCTCCGGAGTGCGGATCTGGACCTCCAGCGCGCGTCCGTCCGGGCAATGCACGGCCGTGTGCAGGGAACGATAGTCGTTGCCTTTCGGGTGGGCAATGTAGTCGTCGAACTCACTGACGATCGGCGACCAAATGTGGTGCACAATGCCCAGTGCCGTGTAGCAGTCCTTGACGTCCTTGACGATGACGCGCAGCGCGCGCACGTCGTACACTTCGGCAAAGGCGACATCCTTCTTGCGCATCTTGTTCCAGATGCTGAAGATGTGCTTCGGTCGGCCATAGACCTCGGCATCGCCGACACCGGCCTCGGCCAGCTCGCGCTTCAGGCGAGCAACGGCGTCGACAATGAACTGCTCGCGCTCGGTTCGCTTCTCGTCCAGGTGTTGAGCAATATCCTTGTAGATCGCCGGATGCATGAAACGGAAGGACAGGTCCTCGAGCTCCCACTTCAGTTCCCATACGCCGAGCCGGTTGGCCAGCGGCGAATACAGCTCCAGCGTCTCGCGCGCCACCGCAGCGCGCAGCGGATCGGGCTCCACCGCGTAGTGACGCAGGGTCTGCGTACGCGAAGCCAGGCGCAGCAGGACCACACGGATGTCCTCGACCATCGCCAGCAGCATCTTGCGCAGCACCTCGACCTGCGCCTTCACCTCGTGCGGTTTCTTGTCGTCGCTTTCCGACGAATGGGCGACGAAACCGCGAGTGATGGGTCGCGCGCGGTTCAGACGCGAAATACCATCGACCAGATGCGCAACGCTGCGCCCGAACTCCCTCTCGATCAGCGCCAGGCCGTGCTCGTGCTGCGCCGGCAGCGCGAAAAGCAGCGCCGCCAGCCTTGCATCGGCGTCGAGCTTGAGCCCGGCAACGATCAGGGCCATTCCCAGGGCGTGACCCCAGACGCTTTCGCCACTACCTAGTTGGCGGTCGCCGTAGAGCGACCGGGCAGACTCCAGCGCGCGTCGAACTCGCTCGCCGTCGGCCACCGCAAGACCGTCCAGCAAGGATTGCACGGAGTGTTCGAAGTCGCTTTGTGCGGCGACCGAGTGGGTAACTGAAACCATAAGCCAATTATAATGGACTCGCCAGTGCGTCAGGCATAATGCGCGTTTGCCGTCCCCTTCCCGCTGCCGCCGATGTTCGCCCGCCTGCAACACCCCTACCTGCTGCTCGCGTTGACCGTCCTGTTCTGGTCCGGCAACATGGTTCTCGGTCGCGCCATCCGCGATCAGGTGCCTCCGCTGTCACTGTCATTCTGGCGCTGGGCGATCGCGCTGGCACTGGTTCTCCCGCTCGCGCTGCCGCATCTGCGTAGCCAGTGGCCGCAGTTGCGCAGCAGCTGGAAGGCGGTCGTCATCCTCGGTCTGCTCGGCGTCGGCTTCTACAACACGCTGGCTTACACCGCCCTGAACTACACCGCGGCGACCAATGCCGTTTTGCTCAATTCCTTCATCCCGATCGCCACCATTGCCCTGTCGTGGGCCTTCCTCAAGAAGCACCTGCAGGCTATCGAATGGCTCGGGGTGCTGCTCTCGCTGCTCGGGGTGACAATCATCGTCTGCCGCGGAGAGGTGCAGACGCTGGCCCATCTCAGTCTGAATATCGGCGACCTGTGGATGCTGGCCGCCGTTTTCACCTGGGCGCTGTACACTATCGGCCTGCAATGGCGGCCGGTCGGCGTAGACCCGATGCTGCTGCTCGCCGCCTTCATCGTCGTCGGCCTGCTCGCCCTTGCGCCTGCGTATGCTTGGGAGATTTCCCAAGGAAAGACGATCGACCTCTCGGCCAGCGCGCTTGCCGGCATAGCCTACACTGGGGTCTTCCCGGCCTTCCTTGGCTACGTCTTCTACAACCGTGCTGTCGGTGAGGTCGGAGCCAGCAAGGCCAGCCTGTTCATCCACCTGATGCCGGTCTTCGGGACCATTTTGGCGGCCATCTTTCTCGCCGAAATTCCGCGCACCTTCCACTACCTCGGCATTGCCCTGATCTTCGCCGGCATTTACCTTACCACCGCCGCGCCGGGCAAGCTTAGAACGCCATGATCGGCAAGCTAATCGGCTGGTTTCTAAAGCAGCCGCAAACCGCCGCCATTCCCGACGCCCTGTGGCAGAAAGTGGTGTCGGCACTGCCTTTTCTCGCCGCACTCGCGGCCGACGAGCAGCGAAGGCTGCGCGCCCTGACCCAGGAATTTCTCGCCGAGAAGGAGTTCACCGTCGCCGGCGGCCTGCAACTGAGCGACGAGATCTGCGTCTCGATCGCCGCCCAGGGCTGCCTGCCGATTCTCGAACTCGGCCTCGACTATTACCGCGGCTGGGTCGGCATCGTCGTATACCCCGACGAGTTCGTCATCCCGCGCAGCGTCGAGGATGAATTCGGCATCGTCCACGAATACCAGGAACTGGCGTCGGGCGAAGCCTGGGCGGGTGGGCCGCTGCTGATTTCCTGGCGCGACGCGCAAATGGCCGGTGCCGGCTACAATGTCGTCATCCATGAGTTCGCGCACAAGCTGGACATGCTCAGCGGCGAGGCGAACGGCGTCCCGGCCCTGCCGCCGGAGGTCTCGCGAGCGGACTGGCAGCAGATTTTGCGTGACAGTTACCAAGACTTCTGCGCGCTGGTCGATGCAGCGGAAGGGCGAGCTCAGGACACCGTCTTCGACCCCTACGCGGCGGAGAACCCGAGCGAGTTCTTCGCCGTCATGAGCGAGGCCTTCTTCGAGATGCCGGAAGCGCTGCGTGCGCACTATCCAGCCTTCTACGAACAGCTCGCCACGTTTTACCGACAGGACCCGATAGCCCGCAGGCGACCGGCGCGCGGCCTTCAGTAGGCGCGCGGCGCGATGCGCACACGCAGGGCAGGAGGACACGCGCCGCTTCCTCGCCGCGGCGCGCTCATTCGTAGAACATGACCTTGCCGTTGCTCACCGTAATCAAGCTGCGCGGGCCTCTGCCCGCCAGGCTCGCCGACGAACCCTGCTCGCGCATCGAGCGAGAACGGTTGCTATGATCTTTCAGTTGGCATGGACATGAAAGCATCGAATCCGCAATGAACAGGCGTTGGTTTCTTGGTGCTGCCGCCCTGAGCTTTGCTACCGGTGCAGCGTGGTGGGGACGCGACTGGCTGCCGCTGCGCGGCCTGAGAAACCTCTGCCTGGCGCCGGCTCTGCCCGACCGGCTGGCCGAGCATCCGCTGGTCAGAGATGTCCTGCTTGGTCTCGATCCCGCCAAGCTGTGGGATTGCCATGTTCATCTGCTCGGCACCGGCGACTCGGATCCGGCAAAGGTATGGGTCAATCCAGCGCTCGATAGCGTCTGGCACCCGTCCCAGTTCCTGCAAAAAAGGCTGTACAGCAACGCTGCCTGCGTCGATGACTCGGTCGGCGGCGACGCCTCCTTCCTCGAACGCCTGGCCAGTTTGACCGCCCCGCATAGCGGCATGCACCTGATGCTGCTCGCCTTCGATTACAACCACGGCCTGGACGGCCGGCGGCGCCCCGAGTTGAGTACCTTTTTCGTCGCCAATGAGTACACCCGGTCGGTTGCGGCAAGGCGCGCCAACTGGGAATGGATCTGCTCGGTTCACCCCTACCGTGACGATGCGCTCGAGGCGCTCGAATGGGCAGCCGCAAACGGTGCGCGGGCGGTGAAATGGCTGCCGCCGGCGATGGGCATGGATCCCGCTTCGCCGCGCTGCGACCGCTTTTACCAGACCCTGCAGCGGCTGAAGCTGCCGCTGCTGACCCACGCTGGTCATGAGCTGGCTGCGGAAGGCGGCGGGCATCAGGACTACGGCGATCCACGGCGACTGCGGCGTCCGCTGGAACATGGTGTGCGCGTGATCGTCGCACATTGTGCGTCGCTGGGGGAAAGCGCGGATAGCGGAGAGGGCGGCGGAGTGTCCCGAGGCCTGCGCAACTTCCAGGCTTTCCTGGCCATGATGCGCGAGCCCGCCCACGAGAAGCTGCTATTTGGCGATCTGTCGGCGGTTACCCAGATCAACCGCGCCCCGGAGGCGCTACAAACGCTGCTGCTTGCGGAAGATCTGCACCACCGTCTGCTCAACGGCTCCGATTACCCCTTGACTGGCATTGTGCCCTTGTTCTCTCTCTATCAGCTGCAACGACTCGGTCTGCTTGAGGCTCGGACGGCCCAGGTCATCGCCGAGATCCAGCATCATAACCCCTTGCTCTTCGACCTGGTGCTGAAGCGCAATCTGCTCTGGAAAGGGCATCGCTTCCCGCGCCAAGTCTTCGAGACGGCCGATTTTTTCCTGTCCAATGACCATCATGGGTAGAGACAGCGCTTATGATGGCTGCGGCGACCGTTGGCCGGCGTAGCATGGCTGGCAGAGTCGCACGGATTTCGGGTCAAGCTTTGGAGGAACGAGGAATGCAAGGACTTCTCGCACTGATCGCCGTACCGATTGCCCTGGCCCTCGGCCCGCTGCAGCGAGCAGAGGCTGCCGATGGGCCGAAGACCTGGCCATTCAGCGTCCCGGCCGAATCCACGATTCCTGCCGGCCCGCTGGGCGAGGCGATCAAGCTTGGCCAGAAAGTGGTGACCGACACGCAGAGCCAGGCCAGGGCCTACGTTGGCAACGGGCTTAATTGCTCGTCCTGCCACCTCAACGGTGGAACGGTCGCCGGTGCAGCGCCCTTCGTCGGCCTGTGGGGCGTGTTTCCCGAGTACCGCTCGCGCAGCGCCAGCGTGAACGCCCTGCAGACGCGGATCAACGATTGCTTCGAGCGTTCGATGAACGGCAAGGCCTTGCCCGAGGAAAGCCCCGAAATGATCGGCGTGCTGTCCTATGTGTGGTGGCTATCGCAAGGCGTCCCGACCGGGATGGATAGCGCCGGCCGCGGCTTCAAGAAAATCCTTGCCCCTGCAACGCCGGACAAGGCCAGAGGCAAGAGCATCTACGCACAGAAGTGCGCCGCCTGCCATGGTATTGACGGCGCTGGCCTCAACAAGCCCGATGGCAGCTACATGTTTCCCGCACTGTGGGGGCCCAAGGCTTTCAATATCGGCGCCGGCATGGCGCGACTCGACACGGCGGCAGCGTTCGTGAAAGCCAACATGCCGCTCGCTCAGGGCGGCACGCTCACCGACCAGGAAGCCTACGACGTCGCCGCCTTTTTCACCACCCAAGCGCGCCCCGACCTTGCCGGCAAGGAAAACGACTGGCGCAAAGGCGGCAAACCGAAGGATGCACGCTACTGATGCCGCTCGCTGGCCCGAAACAGGCGCTCCGACAAGCTTCCCCAAGGCGCCTCTAGCGTGATTCGAGCAGTTTGACGATGGCGTACAGGGCACGATTGGCCGGCGTCGCGACGCCCAGTTCCTCGCCTTTGCGCAACACGTAGCCGTTGAGATAATCAATCTCGCTGGGCTTGTGGCGCGCCAGATCCTGCGCCGTTGACGAGAGCTGGCCGGGCATGCTGCGCGCGATCTGCTGCACGGCCTGCCAGCTGTCACCGGCGACGCTGACCCCGGCCGCGTGGGCGACGGCGAGACACTCCTGCACAAGGTCGCGCAGCACGCCTTCGACGCTTTCGCCTTGGACCAGACGACCATAGGGGATCTGCGTGATCGCGGAAAGGGCGTTGTAGGCGCAGTTGACGATCAGCTTGGCCCAGAGGGCGCCCGTGACGTTGTCTGAAAGAGTGACCGGCACGGCGGCGGCGGCAAACAGCTCGAGCAGCTCGTCGCTGAATGACGACGGCCCGATAACCAGTTCTCCTCGGCCATGATGCTTGACCAGGCCAGGGCCGGCCATTTCGGTGGCCACATAAACGACCGCCGGGGCGACTTCCCGGTGCAGCGCCGCTTGCAGGCGCTCGGCGTTGTCGACGCCGTTCTGCAGACTGAGCAGGAAAGCGTCGGGATCCAGGTAGGGGGCCATTTCTGCAGCGGCGCTTTGCGTATCCGGCGACTTGACGCAGCAAAGCACCAGCCGCGCGCCGCGTACGGCGCGGGCGTCGGTGCTGGCCTCTACCGGCACCTGCGCCTGGAAGGACTGTGTATCCATCAGCAGGCCATCGCGAGACAGGGCCGCCACATGCTGCGCCCTGCCGATCAATTGCACCGCATGTCCCGCACGGGCCAGCATGCCCCCGTAGTAACAGCCAACGGCACCGGCGCCCATCACTGCGATTTTCATGTCGCTCCTTTAATGTGAAAGTCGCGCAAGCGACTCACGAACCCCCCTTCTCCCCTCTGCGGGAGAAGGGCCGGGGGAAGAGGGAGCGGTCATGACTTTCATGATCTGCGGTGTCTCGACTGCCGTGACCGTTAAAGCACAGGCATCGCTGCCGTGGTCTTCCTGCCGCTCGTCAGCGAGCCAGTTTGCACGCCGCCAGGTGCTCGACGTGTGGTCTCAGCGCTCCAGACGACGCCCCTCGGCGATGACTCCCTTGAGCGCAGCGCTGCTGGCGTCGATTACCGGCGGGTGCTGAGCTCTGGCTGGCCTCCCGTGCGGCCGCTCATCGACATCGTAGCGGAAGAACTCGCCGCCTGTGAAGCGAAAGGCGCGCTCGCGCGGCGGCACGCGAGTGGCACATGCTCGCGCCCTTGCGCTCGGCTTCGGCAAGTCGTTATGATGGCCGCAGCCTCAATTCGGTCGCTGCTCTCTCCGTGACTGGTGCCCATCCCCGCACGTCGATGGCGGCGCACAGCGGGCTGACCAGCACCGGCCGCACAGCGTAAGACCTAAACCGCTCTTCCCCACCCAAGGAGTGACCCATGAAAGCTTCCCTTAGCGTACTCGCCTGCTTGCTGTGCCCAGCCCTTGCCCTCGCCGCAGAAACAACCGTTACTCTCAACCTGGCCAGCAGCCAGGGCGTCGGCTCTGCCGTCGGAACGGTGCGCATCGTCGAAACGCCGTACGGCCTGGCTTTCTATCCTCAGCTCAAGGGCTTGCCGCCTGGTCTGCATGGCTTCCACGTACACGAAAAGCCGGCGTGCACCCCCGCTGACAAGGATGGCGTGGCGATCGCCGCGCTGGCGGCGGGCGGGCATTTCGATCCGCAGGAAACGAAGCGGCATGGCGAGCCCTGGGGCGATGGGCATCTCGGTGACTTGCCTGCGCTCTACGTTGCCGCCGACGGAACGGCCAGCAACCCGGTGCTGGCGCCACGGCTGAAGCTCGCCGAGGTGCGCAACCGTTCGCTGATGCTGCACGCCGGCGGCGACAATCACTCGGACGACCCGGCACCGCTCGGCGGCGGTGGCGCTCGTGTCGCCTGTGGCGTGATCGGCGGCTGATCGGCCACGCGACCACAAATCCGCGAACAGCGGATGCTGGCCCAGGCCAGCGTTCCGCTGCCCTGTCTTCCGCGCCGCGGCGCACTCCGCAAGAGCGCCGCCATCGACGACAGACAGCCGTCAGATGGCTAAGCCGATGCGCAGGAAATCGCGCACCACGCCGATCTGCAGCGCGTCGAGAAACATCGGCGCATGTCCGATGCCGGCGATCTCGACCGTCTGCGGGCGCGGCCCGCGGCTCGCCATTTCCTGCAGCGTCGCGCCCGTCAGCACCGCCGACTCGGCGCCGCGAACGACCAGCGTCGGGCAGCGAATGGCATCGTAAATCGGCCACAGATCAACGTCGCCGGCGCTGAGCTGGCGCCGGAACGGCTCGCCGATGGCCGGGTCGTAGCGCATCTCGAGGCGGCCATCGGCGGCCCGCTGCAAGCTGTACTCGGTGAGGTGTTGCCATTGCGTATCGGTCAGGTGACCAAAGGGCTCGCTGACCAGACGCACATACTTTTCGGCATCTTCGTAGGTCTCGAACGTCGGTGCCCGGCCGACGTAGTCGCCAATCAGCTGCAGGGAGGCCACCGGAATCAGCGGGCCGACATCGTTGAGCACCAGGCGGGAAATCGGAGAATCGTCCTGACTGGCAATCCACATGCCGATCAGCCCCCCCATCGACGTGCCCAGCCAATGGACGCTATCCACATCGAGGCGAGCGAGCAGCACCATCATGTCGGCCACGTACTGCGGAAAAACGTAGTACGACGGATCGCGCAACCAATCGCTACGCCCGCGCCCGACGACATCGGGGCAAATAACGCGGTAGTCGGCAGCCATCGCCCGCGCCAGATCGTCAAAATCGCGCCCGTTGCGGGTCAGGCCATGCGCGCAGACCAGGACGTTCGGATTGTCGCGCTCGCCCCATTCGCTATAGGCCATGCGATGCAAACCGGCAGCCGAGGCACAGCGCACCGCACCTTCAACGAGTCCTGGCGTCGGCCCAGCGAGCCACGGTGAAAGGTCAGCGCGGACGCTCATCTGGTGAATCTCCCTGCAAGTTCCAATGTCCCCGGCTTCTCGGCCGCTCGGCAAACGCTCCCCCCTGCCCGCTTCTTGAGCTTGCGTTGTGCACGCGGCATGGAGTGCTTGCCCCGGCGAGGAGGCCGAGACTCTAGCACAGCCCCGCAATCCGCGCCCAGGGAGCACCTTTCGCCGCCTGGCTTGAGCGATCTTGTCAGCCGGCGCCAAGGCGACGCCGCCAAGGCGGTTCACCGCGACAGGGCCCTGCCGGGGCCCGCAAGGGTGTCAGTTTTCTACCACTCCCGGCGACAAAAACCTGTCAGCAGCTGAGCAGGCTTGACAACACCCCCCAGCCATGAAAACAATAACTCAAGCTTACAGATGCTTAGCTACTAGAGTTAATGTCACTTATCACATCAAGACATCCTCGAACTCGAAAGGATTCACCCAAGAAGCGCTTCAAGAACGACGCCGGACCGCCGTTGCAGAGATATCAGCCAGATCATTGCGGCCCGCAATACTCTCCTCAAGGAGCGAAGTCATGAACGTTTCAGATGAAACCGTACTGCAGTTCTTTCGCGATCTCGTCCGCGACTTTTCGCAAGCGCATTTCTCCGAGGCGGAATTCCTCCAGCAGCAATACGCCGTGATCGAAGCCTATGTCGAGCACTTCCCGGTAAACGAGAGGGAGTCCCGGGCGCTGGCGTGGATCGAGGCCAACGCCGGACAGTACCGCCAGCAGTGGCAACTACAGGCGGCGATGGGCAGACGCCAGATGCAATCCAATCTCGGCTACTGACGATCGTGCGCAGTGGCACCGGCAAAGCGTTTCAGTGCACCACCTGTCGGCGCTCCGAATCGTCGCTACACCTCCCCTGCTGCCACTGCCGGACGAGGCGGTCAACAAGCTGCGGACGACACGCCCGGCTCAGCGCTCGGTGGCCACGGAACTGATCGGAGTCGAGGAGCTTGCGTTCGGGAAACCGGCGACCCGTAGACCGTCGAGTGGCGAGCTGACCAGCTTCAGACCACCTGAGCGCAGCCAATCGATCAGCGGCTTGCGCGACCGGGCGCACAAGGCTTCGGCCGACTCCCCTCCGGCACCGAGCGCTCCCAGCCAGCCGTTTCGGCCAGCGCTCTTGACCGCGTAGAGCGCAGCATCGGCGATCTTGAGCACCGCCCCCCAGTCCAGAGCAGCGGCATGCTGCGTTGATAGCGGAAAGCAGCAAAAACCAATAGAGCAGGTCTTCGACAGCAGCCGGCCATCGCCCAGGTCGAAAGGCTGCTCGGCCACTGCCAGCCGCGCCCGCTCGGCCAGCTCTGCCGCGTGGCTGCGCGGCGTCGCGCGCGCGACGACGAGGAATTCTTCGCCACCCCAGCGCACCAGGTAGTCGGTGTCGCGGAAGATCGCGATCAGGCGAGCGCTCATTTGCCGGATGACCGCATCGCCGGCAGCATGACCGTAGCGGTCATTGACGTGCTTGAAGCAATCGATGTCGAACAGGTAAAAGATCAAGCCGGCCTCATCGCGCAGCTTTGCCCCGTAGTGGAAGTGACTCTCGTACTCGCGCACCGCCAGGGCGGCGTCGGTCTCGATGTGCTGGGTCAGGAAACGGCGATTGCGCAAACCGGTCAAGGGGTCGGTCAGGCTGGCCTCTTGCAGTGCGGCCGATTCTCGCTGCAGCGCGACAGCCAGCGTCTCCAGTTCGGCCGTACGCTCCCGCACCAGGCGTTTCAGTTCGCTCTGGCGCAGGCGCAGATTGCGCGTACGCAGGCGTACCAGCCCGTTGACCATCAGCAGCAGCAGGACCAACACGCTCAGCCGGAACCACCAGCTCTGCCACCAGGCCGGCAAGACGTGCACCGGAATCGCCAGCTCGTGTGGACTCCAGGTGCCGCTGACGTTGCTGGCACGCACGCGCAGGAGGTAGTCACCCGGGTAGAGATTGCTGTAGCTGGCGACCCGGGAGTCGGCCTTGGAATCGATCCAGTCGGGGTCGAAACCCTGCAACTGGTAGGCGTAGCGAATGCGGTCCGGATCGCGGAAATCGACCGCCGCAAATGCCAGGCTGAAGCTGCGCTGCTCGGGTGCCAAGGTGAGTCCGCCGAGGATTCCTGCGGCCGACTCGCGTTGGCCGTTGATGGTCAACTCGGCAACCAGCAGCGGCGGCTGGTAGGCCCAGGCGTCGAAACGCTCCGGCCGGACCACCAGGATGCCCTTGCTGCCGCCGAACAGCATGCGCCCATCAGTCGTTTTGGTCCGTGAGAGGAACCAGCCGGTACCGAGATTGGCGCCATCGGCGGCGGTCAATACGTCGAGCCGATCGCTGGCCGGGTCATAGACGTGCATCTGCGTCCAGATGCGACCCCGCCCATCCTCGAGCAGGTTGCCGCCGAACGGCCGGCTGACGATGCCATGTCTTTCGCTGATATGCTCGAAGCGCGCTTGCCGGCCATCCCAGCTGAGCATGCGGTGCAGGCCCGTAACCGCCGTATCCACCCACAGCGTCTGCTGACTGTCGAACAGCAGTCCGATGACGCTGGGGTAGAGGCCGGCGCCGGCAGGGCTTTCGACCGGCAGCAGCTCGCTGCTGCCGGCAGCGACACGAAACAGCCCCTTGGCACTGCAGACCCAGACGCTGCCATCACTGCCCTCGGCGAGTGCGTTGATGTCGGCGTGCAGCGCTTGCCCAGCGGGCAGATTGATACGCACGACTTCTGTGGCGCCGGGCAGCAGCCGATGAACGCCATTCTGGCTGGCCACCCACAGCGAGCCATCGCTGCTGGCCAGCAGGCGCCGGGTCAGGCCGCCGCCATGCGGCAAGGCGCGCAGTTGCCGATGATCGCGGCTGAACTGATAGAGCATGGAATCGGCGCCCAGCCAGACGCTGCCATCGCCGGCCTGCGTCATGGCCTCGATACGTATCGGCGGCGGCTGACCTGCCTGCCCGCCGGCCGCGGTCGCTCCCGAAGCCTGCGGCGACAGCGCACCGGTCACACGCAGTAGCTGGTCCATGACCGCCACGCCGCCCTTGGGGGTGGCCGCCCAGATCTCGCCATTGTCCACTTGCAGCAAGGCGCGCACGTCGGCTTTCGAAAAAGGGCTGTCGGGCTGCGCATCGGCGCCGCGCAACCAGATACTGCGATTGCTTGGATCGTGGCGCTGCAGCCCCAGGCCGAAGCCGCCAACCCAGATCAGCCCGGCCTGATCGCGGATCAGCGCCGTCACCTCGTTGCCTGCCAGTCCGGTACGGTTGCGCAGGTCGTGCCGCAGGCGCTGTATCAGGCGACCGTCAATAGCATCGTGCAGGTCGATGCCGGTCGATCGGCCGACCCACATCTGCCTGCCCGGCGCCTCGAGCAGACTGGACACCGCGCCGTTATTGGCGTTGCCCTGCGCGTAATCGACGAACCGGCCCTTGCCCGTCGCCGCATCGACGATCGCCAGGTCGCCTTGCCGCGTGCCGACCCAGATGCGCCCGTCCGATGCCTGCACCAGGGCTTCCACGACGCGCCCGGCAAGGCTGGGACCGTCGCCCTTGCCGGAAAAAACCGGCTCGAAGTCATCGCTGCCGGCCGGGCGGCGGCTCAAGCCCGCCCAGGTGCCCACCCACAGGGTCCCCTGGCGGTCGACGAGCAGCGCCTGCACGCGATCATCGGGCAGGCTGCCCGCTTGCTGCGTGTGTCGGTAGCGGGCGACGCTGCCGCTTTTCAGATCGAAGTGTTCGAGCCCGCCTCCCTCGAGGCCTGCCCAGATGCTGCCGTCGGCATCCTCGGCCAGCGCACGAATCGTCGGCAGGACCCGTTTCTTCTGAAGACCGTTCTTTTCATCGTTCTCGTCACCCTTGCCGCGCCAGGCGGTGACTTTCTCGGTTTCTGGGTCATAGACCGCCAGACCCTCCCACTCGGTACCGATCCACAGCCGCCCGTCGCGGCCCGCCAGCAAGGCGCGAATCCAGCCCAGATTGCGCGCCGCGGGGTCCGCACTCTCGCGTTCCTGCGGGCGAAAACGGTAGCCGTCATAGCGTACCAAACCGTCACCGGTCGCAATCCACATGAAGCCGGCGCGGTCCTGGGCCATGGTCGGGACCACGTCGCGCGGGATGATACCGACACCGACCGACTCGAAACGTGGCTCGGCGAGCGGATTCTCGACGTTGAGCGGCGGCAGGCCGTCGGCATGCACCGCCGTGGCGGCGAACAGTAAGATCGCCAGCAGCACGGTGAGGGTCGGCCGCAGGATGACACGTCCTTCTGGCCATCGCGCTCCGCAAGGCTGGATAACGCCTGCGGGGAAGCGACCGCCATCGATTTTCATGGGACGGCGCGACGCGGGGCGCGAAGCGACTCGCACACCCCGGGAAATCGTAATCTCGCAGGCATCAGCTATTGTAACTGCCAAACCCCTACCGCTGTCACTGCGCTTGCCCGGCACTGCAGTACGCGACCGCCACCGACAGGCAGAGGCGCTTTGCCCTGCGTCTTCCGCTCACTGTCCGTGCCAGTAACGCCGATGTTCACGGCGATAAGCGCTCAGGGACAGCCCAGCCGCGAGTTCAATGCGCACCGCGCCGTCGGCATCGCTGCGCCACACCCGACTGCCGGCGTAGCGCGCGACGACGTCTGCTCGTGGATGCTGGTAGCGGTTGCGGTAGCCAACGGGAATGATCACGTCGCGGGCAGCAACCGTGGCCACAAAGGCCGGCGTCGATGAGCTGCCGCTGCCGTGATGCGGCACCAGCAGGACCTCGCTGGGCAACAACTCCGGCGCGCGTGCGAGCAGTTGCTGCTCGTCGCGGGCCTCGATGTCCGAGGTGAGCAGCACGCTGCCGGACGCGTTTTCAAGGCGCAGCACGCAGCTCATGTTGTTGGGCTTGTTGGTCGGGATTTGGTAGGCCCTTGCGTCGGGGTGGAGCATCATGAAGCGAACGCCATCCCACTCCCAGGCCTGACCGGCCACACAGAGTTCGCCATCCAGTTCGGGCAGCGAACTGAGCAGGCGAGCAACCTGCACGCTTTCGCGGATGGCGGGCAGGCCACCCGCATGATCCTTGTCGCGATGGCTGACGATCAGCGCGTCGAGCCGCTTGACGCCGATCGCCCGCAGGTAGGGGACGACGATGCGCTGCCCGGCGTCGGACTCGGCGCTGTACAGCGGCCCGGTATCGTAGAGCAAGGTGTGCTTGGCGGTGCGCACGACGACTGCCAGCCCCTGCCCGACGTCGAGCACATCGACCCAGGCCTCGCCGGGCGCCGGCCGAACGGCCGGCCAGAACAGCGCCGGCAGCAGCAGGCAGGCACCGAGCCAGCGCGCCGGAAATCCGCGTGGCAACAGCAGACACAAGACGCCGAGCAAGGCCAGTAGCGTCGCCGCCAACGGCGGCGCCGGCTGTTGCCAGAGCGGCCAGCGCGCCAGCCATTCCAGGAAGAGCATCAGCAGCGACAGCAGCCAGTGGTCGAGCTGCAGCAGCGACGGCCAGGGAAGGAGCGCGAAGAGCAGCGCCAGCGGCGTGATCAGGAAGCTGACCACCGGGATGGCCAGGGCATTGGCCAGCGGCGAAACCAGCGAGAACTGCTGGAAGAGAAGCAACAGCAGGGGCAGCGTACCGATCGTCACCGCCCATTGCGTCGTCCCCCAGCGGGCCAGGGTCGCGCGCCACCCCCGCCGCACGCCGACCCTCGCCGTACCGACGAAGAAGAGCAGGCCGACGGCAGCGAACGAAAGCCAGAAGCCTGGCGACAACACCGCCCAGGGATCGAGCAGCAGCACCAGCAACAGCGCCAGCAGCAGGCTGCGGCTGGCGCCGAGATTGCGCCCCGACCACAACGCCAGCGCCACGACGCTCAACATGTAGAGCGTACGCTGCGTCGGTACCGCAAAGCCGGCGAGCAGGGCGTAGCCGAAAGCCGCCAGCCAGCCGGCGGCGATCGCCGCCTTCGGCGCCGGCAGCCGCAACATCAAGCCTTCGCTGCGCCGCCACAGCCAGCCGACCAGTGCCGCAAAAAGCGCCGCGACCATGGTCACGTGGAGACCTGAAATGGACATCAGATGAGTGACGCCGGTCTGCCGGAAGACGCGCCACTGCTCTGCCGAAATCGCCTGCTGGTCGCCGATCGCCAGCGCGGCGAGAATCCCCACGTACGGCGCCTCCGGCAAGGCGGCGCGGAAGGAGTGGCGAATCCGCTCGCGCAGGCGCTCGATCGCATAGCCAGGCCCGAGAACGAAGTCATCGAGGCGCTGCGCCACGCCTTTCGGGCGCACATAGCCAGTCGCCCGCAGCCCGCGCTCGAAGAGCCAGGCCTCGTAGTCGAAAGCGTGCGGATTGGCGTTGCCGTGCGGCCGTTTCAGGCGCACGGTGAAGCGCCAGCGCTCGCCCGGACGGATGATGGGCGCGGTGCTGGGTTCTTCGCTCAGCGCTTCGGTCAGCGCTTCACTCGGGGCTGCGCGCCGCTCGTCGCGTTGCTGGCCGTAGTACCAGGAGAGCATGATTCGCGGCGGCACCTGCGCCGGCGGCGCGTCGACAGACTCGACCGACTCGACCGACTCGACGAAGAAGGCAAAGCGCTCGCCGTTCTCGAAGCCCTGCGGCAAGCCGGCGACCACCCCGACTAGCTGCAGGTCACGGCCTTCCCACTCTGCCGGCAAGCGCTCCTGCAAACGCTGCCCGGCGAGCAGTGCTGCCCAGGCCACGCCGAGCACAGCGCAAGCGAGCAGAGAAAGACTCCGCCAAGCGAGCGACGCCGCTTGCGGGCGCGAGCCCGCCCAGAGCAGCCAGGCGGACGCGCCGACAAGCGTCGCCACGACCAGCGCGAAAGGCGGCAAACTCCCCTGAGTCTGGAGAAACCAGACACCCATGGCGAAGGCGAGAATGTTGGCGCGCATGCGGCATTAAACCGGAAAACGGTGGCCGCACGCTGTTTTCCTAACGGTCATGCCACGAAGGGAGACCGCAAATCATGAAAGTCATGACCCTGCTCTTCCAGAACGAGATTTCTCCGGCCCTGGACAGCCCGATGTCTGCCCGCTGGCACTGAACGAGGGCCTGGTCAAGCACAAGCGCGATCGCATCAGGTCGCTGGCGGTTCGACAATCACTGACATGTCCTCGCCGAAGAGGCTTGAAGCGCAGGCGTGGCGTGTTGCCATGGCGCGGCGCGCAGCGACAGCAGTTGGCAAAGACGACTGCTGCCATCAGTAGTGCATGGCCGTTCGCTTGTGAAATCGGCCGAGCCAGTAGCGACGCCTAGCCGGCGTCCGGACTACGCGGGAGCAGCCGGAGTCCCGTCGACGGTCGCGTCTCCTTCCTGGGCGCAAACGGCGCCGACGACGCGACCAAAGCTGGCGATACCGGGGCTCTTGAGAAAGACGCATTGCTTGCCCGTGCGCTTGCATTGTTCCTTCACGCGCCAATAGGCATTGTGGCTGATACAGCCAGCCTGGCAAATGACGAGGTCGGCGGCGGCAAGCGCAGCGTCAATTCGGTGCAGGCTTTCCTCGAGCCCACCGTCGTGGTGAAGAAAATTGCCGCCGCGCTGCTCAACTACCTTGCGGTAGCCATCGATCGAACCTGAGCGGCCACCAACGCACAGGATGCGTTTTCCGGAGAGGGTCGGCTGGGTGCGGTTCGCCACGGCACTCTGCTTGTCGGCTTCGCGGTCGCCAACCGCGAGCAGGTGCTCGATGCTTGCCTCGGCATGGCAGGCGAGCCTGCGGAGTCGTTCGACTTCGTCCTCCAAATCGGCTGCCTTGGCCCTCAGTGCCGTCGATCGGGCATCAGCGTCGCTGGCACGACGCGCGAGTATCTGACGGTCCTTGAGGTCTGGCAAACTCTGGCGCAGGGTGTCGAGTTGGCCAGTCAGTACGGCAACAAGACCGTTCTTGCCACCGAGGTCCGCCCGCAGCCTGGCAATCTGCTCGCCAAGCCTCTGCAGTTCGCGGGACTTCTCCGCGCGTTGCGTTTCCGTTTCGGCGCGAGCTTCCAACAGTTGCTTGCGCAGCGCTGCGTTCTCTGTTCGGAGCACTTGGAGTCTGGACAAGTCGGCACGGGTGCCGCTGCCGACCTGATGCTGGATCATGTGAATATCGCGAAAGATCTGCTGTTCCAGCGTGCTGTCGCAGGATGAATGCGTCCAGCTGGCCCAGAGCGCGCCGGGGATATCAGTGCCAGTAGCACAGAATTCTCGCCACCGCGCATGCAGTTCTTGCGCGCCTTTGGTGCAGGAGAGCTTGCGGACCTGCAGTTGAAAGCGCTTTTCCAGTTGTTTGTGCAGCAAGGACGATAATTGCGTCCGTGTTTCACATTCGCTAACTGCCGTGGTGTGCAAGACGAAATCCGTCGTCTCGCGTGGAACATTCATGACTCGGGACATTAGCGCGCGCAGTTCATCGACCTCGAAACAAACGCCAATCAAGGGACAATGGAACCTCGCCGGCAGCTCCCATAGTTTCCGTCGCCGTGACCCTCCCGGCATGGTCTTTGCTTCTGCCGCCACCAGTGGCGCGCGCACCTGCTTTGAAAAAGCCAGCTGAGGGCGTTGCGCAGCGACGTCAAAGGCGTCGCCGGGCAGACCGAAGGGAAGGTCGGACATGTTTGCTATTTTCCGAGAAACCCAGGTGGCTGGCCTGCCGCAGGCTCGCAGAGCTTACTGGACGGCATGGCAACTCCGATGTCGTTCACGGGAGAACCCCGGCCATGAACAGCCAAACCACGAGCCCAGCCAGCAGCGTATTGACAAGCAGCCCGTTCATCACTTGCTCCGGTTGTTGAATTGCTTCCCATCATAGGTACAGCCGCCATAAAACGCAATGGGAATCATTCGCATTTGTGTGGTGGTTCGGCGCGAGGAATGGCGAGGCACGCAGCCTCTTCCGGACGGCGATACGCCTGTTCAGAAATCTTCTGCACACCTCACAACTGCGAATGATTCTCATCTACAATAGGGACTCGTTCCTTTGCGTCTGGGCCGTGATTGGGTGGCTCTGACCGAGGCCGTGTTGCGCGAGACGGGCGCTCACCTATTTTTGGAAGAACTATGTTAGTTGCCAAGCACAACCTCAGAGCCGTGTACAGCGCATTGCTCATTTCTGCTCTCTTCGTTCAAGCTTCGGCTACCCAAGCTGCAGCAACGCATGCCCCTGTAGCGCTTGAGCGAGCCGGGGAAATCCTGGACAGTGAAGCTGGACCGGCGCGCGACGCGAGCATTGCCGATGGCGCGCCCAACTGGCAGGAAAACACCCTCACCGGCGACTGGAACGGCGCACGCCAGCGCCTTTCCAACGCCGGCGTCGAGCTTGAACTCCTACTTACCGCCGACTACCTGCGCAACAACAGCGGCGGTTTCAAGCTCGGTGGCGGCACCATGGGGCATGTCGACCTGATCGTGCTGCTCGACGGCGAGAAGCTGCTCGGCTGGCAGGGTGGATCGGCCTTCCTGCAGCTAATCAGCAACAGCGGCAGCCGGGTGAATCTGAACTACGTCGGAAGCCTGATGGGCGTCGACAACATCGAGGCGCCGATCAACCGCAGCGGCATCTTCCAGGCCTGGTTGCAGCAATCCTTTCTCGACGACAAGGCCTCTCTGCGCGCAGGCCTGTACCCGATCGACTCGGAGTTCTACGTCACGGACTCGTCGGGAGTTTTCATTCATCCGTCGTTCGGGATGTCCGCCGAGGCGGGCGATTTCGGCACACTGGCCGGGCCGTCGATCTACCCGACCAGTGCCTGGGGCGCGCGCTTGCGGATCGATCCCGACCCTGCCTGGTATGCCATGCTGGCCGTCACCCGCGGCGTGCCAAGCGATCGCGCCGCCACTGCCGGCCCCAACATCAGCTGGCAGCAGGGCAGTGGCAGCATGGTCATCGGCGAAGTCGGGCTGAGTCCAGCCGAGCTGGGCGTTAAGGTCGGCCAGACAGGGTCGACTAGCAAGGATGGTGATGGCTTTAAACCGATCAGCAAGCTGGCATTTGGTGCCTGGCGTTTTACGCCGCAGTTTCCCGAACTGATAGCCGTCGATACGGCCGGCGATCCGCTGATCACGACACACTGGGGCGCCTACGTCCTTGGCGAGCAGACCTTGTACCGGGCGCCCGAGTCCAATCGCAACCTGACCGGCTTCGTCCGCTACGGCTTCACCGACGGCAAGTCCAACATCATCGATTATTCGGTGAGCGTGGGCATCGCCTGGCAGGGGCTGTTCGCTGGCCGCGAGGACGATGTCTTTGGCATCGCCGCAACGCGCGCACATGTCGACCCGCAGGGGCGCGAGCTGCTGGCGATGGAACTCGGTACTCCGCTGTCAGCGACCGCGGAAAGCGTCGTTGAAGTAAGCTACCAGGCGCAGCTCGCGCATGGCGTGATTGTGCAACCCGTCATCCAGCGCATCTTCAACCCAGCTCTTTCACTGCCCGATTCCACCGTCGCAGGAGCACGCTTGCAGCTGGCTTTTTGAGAGCCCTCGACAAGCCGCCATGCCAGCATTGCCGAATACCCCAATACGCCCCGCCCGCAACAACGCTAAACCACCAAGGAGAAACGGAATGAGCCAGATCGACCGGCAAGAAGCAATTGCCATCCTCAACAACATCATGGAGCTCGAGTTGTCCGGCGTCGTGCGCTACACGCACTACTCGCTGATGGTCTATGGGTACAACCGTATCCCGATCGTCGACTGGATGAAGAAAAATGCCGACGAGAGTCTGCTGCATGCCGCACGTGCGGGAGAGCTGGTGACCTTGCTTGGCGGCCATCCCTCACTGGGAATTGGTCCCCTGCTGGAAACCCATCGGCACGATATCGGCGACATCCTGCGCGAGAGCCTGGAACATGAAACCGTCGCCCGAGAGGCGTACTACAGCCTGCTACGGCTTGCCGAAGGGAAGCACATACTGCTTGAAGAATACGCCCGCGAACTGATCGTCGAAGAGGAACTGCACACCGATGAAGTGAACAAGATGCTGCGCAAACCCGGAGACACGGAGGCCTTCGGCAGCTGAACCCCGCGGCCGGCCGCCATCCGCGGGGTACGGCGGCAGAGGCACGACTGGAGAACGGGATCACGCTGCGCAAGGCGCTTGACGCGCGCTGAGGCGGTGCCTTCTTCCGCGACGCCCGGACACGGACATCGCCACCCGCATTCCCTGTCGTGCGGGCCCCGGGGTCAGACCAGCTTGAAGCGGCGAACCTCGTTGTCCAGCCCTTGCGAAAGGCTTTCGAGCTGGGCTGCGGTACCGGCATTGCCGGCAACCGCCGCGCAGTTTTCCCCGGCCATCTGCGCGACGCGCTCGACGTTGCGGGCAATCTCGGCGCTGGCGACGCTCTGTTCGCGCAGGGCGCTCGAGATATGCGCCACGCTGTCCACCACTTTCCGGGCATTGCCGCCAATTTCGCCGATTGCTGCGCCGGCCTGCGCGGCCAGCGCGACGCCCGCGCTGACCCGGCTGACGCCCAGTTGCATGCTGCTCACGGCATCGCGCGAACCATCCTGAATGGCGGCAATCATGCCCGAGATCTCCCGCGTCGAGCGCGTCGTCCGCTCAGCCAGCTTGCGCACCTCGTCAGCAACGACCGCGAAACCGCGACCCGACTCGCCCGCGCGAGCGGCTTCGATCGCCGCGTTGAGGGCCAGCAGATTGGTCTGATCGGCAATCTCCTTGATTACATTGACGATCGCCGAGATCTTCTCCGAGCGCCCACCCAGGTCGCCGATCACCGACGCCGCATGGTTCACGACTTCTGCAATCCGCTCGATCTCCTGCACCACCTCACCGACCACGCGACCGCCATCGGCCGACAACTCGCCAGCGCAAATGGCCAGCCGATTGGCTTCCTCGGCGCTGGCCGAGAGATTCTCGATACCTACCGTCATCTCTTCCACCGCCGCCGCCATCGCCGAAGCGGCATCGCTCTGCTGCGTGCTGCTGCTGTTGATGTTCCCCGCCGAAGCGGCAAGCTTCTGGGTCGCCCCGAGCACCTCGCCGGCGCTGCGCTGGACCTTCTGGATCAGGACGCGAAAACCCTCGGTCATTTCGTTCAGGCTGTCGCCGACCAGCTTGAGCTCGTCGCGCGTGCCGAGATCCACCCTGACGCTCAGATCGCCGGTGGCGATCGTGCGCGCATTGGCGGCCAGGCGCTTGATACTGCCGATCGTCGCAACATAGAGAGCGCTCGAGACGTAGGCATAGATCAGCAGGATCAGCGCAGCGCTGGCAATACTTATCGCCAATTTGCGCTGCGCATCCTTTACGCGCTGCAGCAGCAGCGCTTCGAGAGTCGGGAAGAGGCTCTCGAACATGTCCTTGTAACCCTTCTCGATCGCCCGCGTGGTCACCGCGAAATACACCGCCGGCAGCATCTCGTAGCGCTCGCCAAGGATATCGTCGTTCAACATGGCGTTGAATTTTTCCGCCGCTGCGTTCATGTCCTCGCTCGCGCTGTCGAGCGCCGACTGCAGGCCGGGATTGTAATGCGCGGTCTTGACGAGATTTCGCCGCAGGGCGTCCACCGCCGAATTGAGCCTGCCCAGCGCGACGGCCAGCTCGACCTGTTGCGCCATTGCCAACGGCTCTTTCCGGCTCAGCGCACCGGTGCCAAGCGCACGCAGCTGGCCCATGCTCTCCAGGGCCCTCGGCAACTCGTCCACCACGGTATCGATGAGGTAGCGGGAGTCAATGTCCGGATCATTGGTCAGCGAATTCTGATCGGCGATGACGCGCTGGAAGCGGGCAAGTTCTTCGATCAGCGTGGTGTGGCGCAGGAAGTTCTCGCGCGCGGCCAGCTTGAGGCCCTCTTGCTGAATGCTCGCCCAGGCGGCGACGAGCGTCTGCCAGGAATCAGTCGCCGCCAGTTGCGGCGGCAGGCTCGCGGCGACGGCCTGTAGCGCTTCCTGGATTTCCTTTTCCCTGGCAGCACGCCGATATTCCATCCTTTCGTCGCCATTGAGAACCCCTGACGAAAGCCCGCGATGGACCTGCAGGTGCTGCACCAGAGTGGCGATCGGCTTGATCATTTCAAGACTGGCCAGCTCCTGCTGCGAGCGGTCGATCAGCCGCTGTTCGAGGTGGTAGAGGTTTACCGCCAGGAGACTGATCGCGATCAGCGCCAGCATCCCCATCACCGTGAACTTCTTCGTATAGCCCATGCGGTTGAGCAAGACTATGGCCGGGGCGAACAAGGTCTGCATGATGATCCGTCTCCATTGATTGCCGCAAGAAACTTAACGGCAGCGCGCGCCGAAACTTTACCGTTTCGGTTCTCAGTCGCCGGACGACTGCAGGCGACCATCGCTCAGGGTCAGGATGCGCTCGGCGCGACCGGCCAGCGCCGGGTCGTGGGTGACGACGACGAAACTGGTCTGCCGCGAGCGATTCAACGCCAGCATCAGCTCGAATACACCGGCGGCAGTTTGCCGATCGAGGTTGCCGGTGGGTTCGTCAGCGAGCACGCAAGCCGGCTCGGTGACCAGCGCACGGGCGATCGCGGCCCTTTGCCGCTCGCCCCCCGAGAGTTCAGAAGGCGTGTGCTGCAGGCGGTGGCCGAGACCGACTTCGCCGAGCACCGCCGCGGCCCGCGCTTCCGCTTCCGCCTTCGGCAGGCGCCGGATGATCAGCGGCATGGCGACGTTTTCGAGGGCACTGAACTCGGCCAGCAGGTGATGAAACTGATAGACGAAACCCAGATGGTTATTGCGCAGCGTCCCGCGTTGCGCGTCGCTGATGCTGTTCAGCTCCTTGCCCATCAACTGCACGCTGCCGCCACTCGGCGCGTCCAGGCCGCCAAGCAGATGCAACAGCGTGCTCTTGCCGGAGCCCGAGGCGCCAACAATGGCCACCCGTTCGCCGACCTGGATTTCGAGATCGACGCCGAGCAGCACCTCGACTTCGCTGTCGCCCTGGCGATAGATCTTGCTTAGCGCTTGACAGGCGAGAACCGGCTCACTCATAGCGCAAGGCTTCCGCCGGATTGACCCGACTCGCACGCCAGCTCGGATAGATGGTTGCCACCAGCGCCAGGACGAATGCGACGCTGACGATCGTCGTCACGTCGCTCCACTGCAATTCGGAAGGCAGGTTCGAGATGTAATAGACCTCCTTGGCGAGAAACTGCGTGCCGAGCATGCGCTCGATGAACGGCACCACGACGTCGACGTTCAGCGCCAGGGCGACACCGCCGGCGACGCCAAGGCCGAGGCCGATGAAGCCGATCAGCGCGCCCTGCACGATGAACACCATCATGATGCTCATCGGGCTGGCACCGAGGGTACGCAGGATGGCGATGTCCGCCTGCTTGTCGGTCACCGCCATGACCAGCGTGGACACGATGTTGAAGGCGGCGACGGCAACGATCAGCGAGAGAATGATGAACATCATGTTCTTCTCGATTTGCACGGCACGAAAGAAGTTGGCGTGGCTGCGCGTCCAGTCGCTGATGAAGGCATTGATCGGCAGGGAACTGGCTAGCGCGCGCGCCACCTGCGGCGCCTTGAACAGATCGTCGAGTTTCAGGCGCACGCCGGAAACCCGGTCGTCCATGCGGTACAGGCGTTGCGCGTCGGCGAGGTGAATCAGCGCCAGGCCGCTGTCGTACTCGTACATGCCGACTTCGAACAGGCCGACGACCTTGAACGTCTTCAGACGCGGGATCACCCCCGCCGGCGTCACCACCCCTTGCGGCGCGATCAGCGTCACCCGGTCGCCGACGAAGACGTCGAGCGCGCGCGCCAGTTCACTGCCGAGAACGATGTTGAAGCTGTCGGGCTGCAGCTCGTCGAGATTGCCACTCTTTATGTGCGGGCGAAAATCGGCGACCCGGTCTTCCTGGTCGGGCAGGATGCCGCGCACCAAGGCGCCGCGCACCGCCTGCCCGTAGGAGAGCATGGCCTGCGCCTGCACGAAGGGCGCGGCCGCGATCACATGCGGCTGCCCGGCAGCCTGCTCGGCAATCACCTGCCAGCCGGCCATTTCGCCGCTGCCGCCGGTGATCTGGACATGCGAGACGACGGCCAGGATGCGCGAGCGCAGCTCGGTCTGGAAGCCGTTCATCACCGACAGCACGACGATCAGCGCGGCCACGCCGAGCGCGATCCCGAGCATGGAAATCAGCGAGATGAAGGAAATGAAGTGATTGTGCTTCTTGGCGCGCGTGTAGCGCAGGCCGATCAGCAGCTCGTAAGGAAGGGCCATCAGCGGCGGGAACTCATCTCAGGTTGGTGGTTCGAAGCGCCGAAACGGCAAAGCCGCTATGCTACACTTTTTCCACCAGTGGCTGCCCGTTCAACCATTCAAGCAGTCAAGCAGTCAAGCATTCCCACCCTCCGCGGGCTACGCTGGCCGCGCTTACGCCATCCGCCCCCACTTTCGCCCGCCTTCTCGCCCAGCGCTTCCTCCACCGTCTCGCCTCTTCCGGCTCACCCGCATGCAGCTCACTCTTGTCGTCCCCGAACTCGTCTGGCCCGAACCCGACGACCGCGAAACCTTCGATGCCTTCGCCTGCCCCGGACTGAACACGCTGATCGCGCGTAGCCGGCTGCAGCGGCGAGCGCCGCAGTCCTTCGAAGCAACACTCGGAGACACCTTCGGCCTTGGCGGCAGCGTCCCCTGGGCGGCTTTCCGCATCCTCGGTGAAAGCTCGGCGCCGACCGCTGCCGGCGCCGACCCGTGCTGGCTGTGTGCCGACCCAGTGCACCTGCGCCTGCACCAGGAAAAACTCATTCTTGCCGACGCCAGCAGTCTCGACATCAGCCTCGACGAAGCACAGGAAATCACCGCCGAACTGAATCGCCAGTTCGCGGATGTTGGCACTTTCCATGTCGCCACCGCCGAACGCTGGTATCTGCAGCTCGCGGGCGAAACCGACCTCGGCCGTTTCGACGTCCCGCCGCTATCGATCGTCGCCGGCCGCAAGCTCGACCGCCAATTGCCCGAAACGCCAGAGGCGCGTCATCTGCGGCAACTGCTCAACGAAGTGCAGATGGTCCTCTACGGACAGCCGGCCAACGAGCGCCGCGAGGTGGCCGGCCAGGCGACGATCAACAGCCTGTGGTTGTGGGGCGCCGGCGTGCGGCCCGCCGCCAACGGCACCAGCGCCACCTCCAGCGCCACCTCCAGCGCCGGCAACTTCGCCGGCGTCTGGAGCGAAGATGTGCTGACCTGTGGTCTGGGCCGCGCCTACGGCATCCCGACACAGCCGCCGCCCGACGACCTCGCCGCACTGCTGTCGCAGGCAGCCGCCGGCAGCCGGCAACTGCTCGTCCTCGACACGCTGCAGCGTCCCGTGCAGTACGAAGACGCCGACGCCTACGCCAGCGAACTGGCCAGCCTCGACAGGCGCTGGTTCGCGCCGTTGCAAAAGGCACTCGCAAGCGGCAAGGTCAAACAGCTGCGCCTGGAAGCATCGACGGCCTATGCGGCAGTGGCCTGGGAAAGCAGCCGCAGCGAACAATGGCAGTTGTGGCGTCGCCCGCGACCGCTGGCAGCCACCGCGCAGGCGCTGGCCAAAGGTGAGGGATGACCACTCTCCGCGGTCGTCGCGTCTCGCAACGCGTCCAGTGGCAACTCGAACAACAGGGCCTGCACCCCCTGCTGGCGCGCATCTACGCGGCGCGCGGCATCGTCATGCGCAGCGAGCTCGACTACGAGTTCCAGTCGCTGCTGCCGCCAGCGCGCCTGACGCACGCCGACCAGGCCGCGGTGCTGCTCGCCGACGCCATCGCCAAACAGGCGAAGATCCTCATCGTCGCCGACTACGACTGTGACGGTGCGACCGCCTGCGCGGTCGGCATCCGGGCGCTGCGCGCCTTCGGTGCGCGCGTCGATTATCTGGTGCCGAACCGCTTCACCTACGGCTACGGGCTGTCGCCGGACATCGTCGACCTGGCGGCGAAAAGCAGCCCGGACCTGATCGTCACCGTCGACAACGGCATCGCCAGTGTCGACGGCGTCGCCCGGGCCCGCGAACTGGGCATTGCCACGCTGATCACCGACCACCACCTGCCGGGCGACGAACTACCCGCCGCCGCATGCATTGTCAATCCCAACCAGCCTGGCTGCGATTTCCCGAGCAAGGCGCTGGCCGGCGTCGGCGTGATGTTCTACGTGATGCTCGCGCTGCGCGCCGAGCTACGCCGGCGGGACTGGTTCTCCGAGAACAGCGGCCGCAGCGAACCCAAGCTGGCGACGCTGCTCGATCTGGTCGCCCTGGGCACCGTCGCCGATGTCGTCAAGCTCGACCACAACAACCGCGTGCTGGTCAGTCAGGGCCTGCAGCGCATCCGCCAGGGTCGGCTGACACCAGGCATCGCAGCCATTTTCCGCGCTGCCGGACGCGCGCCGGCACAGGCTTCGAGCAGCGACCTCGGCTTCTTGATCGGCCCACGCCTGAACGCCGCCGGCCGCCTCGCCGACATGTCGCTGGGCATCGAATGCCTGATCACCGACGACCCCGGCCGGGCGATGAACATCGCCCAGCAACTCGACGCACTCAATCGCGAGCGTCGCGAAATCGAGGCCGGCATGCAGGAACAGGCGCTGCTGCTAATCGATAAAGTTGGCGCCAACGCCACCACAGACGCAGACAGCGACTCGGCGGCCACCGGCGTCTCGCTGTTTGACGCCGACTGGCACCAGGGCGTCGTCGGCATCGTCGCCGCGCGCATCAAGGAAAGGCTACACCGCCCGGTTTTCGCCTTCGCCCGCGGTGAGGGTGATGGCGGCGAAATCAAGGGCTCGGGCCGTTCGGTCCCCGGCCTGCACCTGCGCGACGCGCTCGACCTGGTCGGCAAGCGCGCGCCCGGCCTGCTGCTGCGTTTTGGCGGCCACGCCATGGCCGCCGGGGTGACCATCAGGGAGTGCGACCTGCCGCGCTTTCGCGAACTTTTCGCGCAGGTTGCCGAGGAACTGCTGGCCCCCGCCGACCGTACGCGCACCCTGGAAACCGACGGCGGCCTGGAATCCGGCTATTACTCAATCGCCACCGCCCGCCTGCTTGAAGCCGAAGTCTGGGGCCAGGGTTTTCCGGCACCGCTGTTCGAGGACGAGTTCATCGTCGAAAGCCAGCGCATCCTCAAGGACAAGCATCTCAAGATGCGCCTGCGCAAAGGCACGCAAAGGCTGGACGCCATCCAGTTCAATTTTTCCCACACCCCAGGGCACACCATCCGCGCCGCCTACCGGCTGGCAATCAACGACTTCAATGGCGTACAAACGCCGCAGTTGATGATCGAGCATATCGAGCACCGCTCACCATGACGCGCTAACGACCGGAGCTAGCCGTTCCTTCGTGCAGGTCTAAAAAGAACGGCTCGCTGCCGAGCGACGCCGGCTACCGTGGTACTGCTGCCTTTCCTAAGGTTCAGCGCAGCAGGCGCCACGGAACTGCCGGCGCTAGACCCTGAAGCGCCCGACCAGTGCGTTCAGCGTTACCGACAGGGATTCGAGATGCTTGGCCGCGACATTCACGCCATTGACGGCCACAGCATTCTCATCGCTCATCTGTGCAATTTTCTCGACATTGCCGGCCAGCAGATTGCTGGTGGCACTTTGCTCCTGCAATGCCGACGAGATTTCCGAGATCGCCCCGAGCACGCTCTGGCTGCCGGCTTCGATGTGGGTCATTGACTCACCGGCCTTGGCAGCCATGCGCACGCCTTCGTCCAACTGCACACCGCCTTCGCTCATGCCCTGGATGGCCCCCTGGGCGCCATGCTGGATGGCCTCGATCATCCCTGCCACCTTCTGCGTGGCGGCAGTCGTCCGCTCGGCGAGCTTGCGGACTTCATCGGCGACGACCGCAAACCCGCGCCCCTGTTCTCCGGCGCGCGCCGCTTCGATCGCCGCATTCAGGGCCAACAGATTGGTCTGATCGGCGATTTCCTTGATCACCTTGACGATCACCGAGATTTCCTCCGACTGCTCGCCGACGCCAACGATCAACTGGCTGGAGTGCTTGAAGGTGTGGGCGATCTTGTTGATTTCCAGAATCGCGCCTTTCACGACCACCGCGCCATCGCGCGACAGCGTCCCAGCCTCGGCAGCCATTCGCCGAGCATCGTCCGCACTGGACGATACCTGGCGGATGCTAGCGGTCAACTCCTCCACCGCGGCAGCCATCGAAGCTGCCGCCTCGTTCTGCTGATTCGACCCCTGCGAGACGCCCTCCGACGCAGCGCTCATGCGTGCAGCATCGTCGGCAAGTCGCTTGGCGGCGTCACGAATCTGGCGGATGACGTCGCTCAGCGAACTCTGCATCTGCCGGACGGCGGCCAACAGGCTACCTTCGTCGCCGGCGCTGGTGGGCACCTTGTCGGTCAGGTCGCCGGAAGCAATTCGGCAGGTGACTTGCGCCGCGTACGCGGGCTCGCCACCGAGCAAACGCATGATGTCGCGCTGGATAATGAAGGACAGCGTGCCGGCCAGCAGCAGACCGAAGAGCACGAGCCCTGCGAAAGCGTTGCGTGCCTTCTCGTAGCTGGCCTGTGCGCTGACACTCTGCGCCGCCATGCGCTCAGCCGACAATTGCTCGACATGCGCAACGATCTTTTCCATGCCCGCGCCCGTGGCTCGATCCATGCCTTTGACCAGCCGGTCAACCGCCTGCGCCGCAGCCTTGTCTTCCGGGAAGTAGAACTTCAGCGCCTCGCGGTACTTGCCGCCCATCTCACGATGGTCTGCCAGCAGCTGCTCGATGTCGGAGGTGGCGATTGCCCGTTCCTTCATCGCCGCCATGGCTGACGTCAACAGCGCCTGCACCTCCTTTTCCTCGGCCGCGAACTGGGCCAGGTACTTGTCGAAAGCGGCCGTGTCGCCGCCGCGAATAAGGATGTTCTTCCACTCCTGCACCTGCGTCTTGAAGTGCGCGTGTGCGCCTTCGATGGCGATCAGTGCCGTCCTTTCGATCTTGGCCGCATCGAGATCGTCCTGAATTTCTCCGGACATGTGGCGCATGCTGTAGATCCCGGTTCCGCCGAGGGCTGCCAGCAGGACAGCGGTGACGACCGCGAGCAGGAGCAGCTTGGCTTTGGTGCTGAGCTTGTACATGAAATGATCATCCTCGTCTTACTGGTTTTTGGGATTGGTCGGTGCTTGAAAACCTATGCGGCTTGGCCCCTGCGGGCTGCCCACGAACTGAACAAAGCTCTTTGCGCCGGTAATGATTCTGACGCCCGCGCATTCTACCCACCTTAGGCTGATCGTGATGACGTCATTAACTCAACCAGTTACGCGAGGTGAACTACTGTGCAGCGAACGCGCAACCAGGGCGACCCTGCCCTCAAACACGGCCGCTCTTGCGCAGCGCCGACGCCGCACGGGGTCCGCTCGCCGACGCAGCCGCCCGGCAGCTGGCGACGGACGTATATAATTAGCGGTTCATTCATCAAGCGATCAGAGAAAACATGGAAGCCGAACAGCTCAACCTCATCGAAAACCGGCTCGACGACCTCGGTCAACGGGCCACCGAACTGCGGAGGTATCTTTGACTACGACCAGAAAGCCGATGAACTTAAGGCCGTTTCGCTAGAACTCGAGGATCCGAAGGTCTGGGACGACGCCGAGCGCGCGCAGGAACTGGGCCGCGAGAAGCGCACCCTCGAAAACGTCGTACTGACGCTCGACGAAGTTGGCGATGGCCTGCGCGACGCCAGCGAGCTCTTTGCCATGGCCCGCGACGAAGACGACGACGAAACGCTGCGGGCGATTGCTGCCGACATCGAAGGCATCGAAAAGAACGTCGCCAACCTCGAGTTCCGGCGCATGTTCAACAATCCGGCCGACCCGCTCAATTGCTTCGTCGACATCCAGGCCGGTGCCGGCGGTACCGAAGCGCAGGACTGGGCGGCGATGCTCCTGCGCATGTATGTGCGCTACGCCGAGCGCAAGGGCTTTGCCGTCGAAGTGCTCGAAGAGTCCGAGGGTGACGTGGCCGGCATCAAGACCGCCAGCATCAAGCTCAGCGGCGAGTACGCCTACGGCATGCTGCGTTCGGAAACCGGCATCCACCGGCTGGTACGCAAGTCGCCGTTCGACTCGAACGCGCGCCGCCACACCAGCTTCTGTTCGGTGACCGCCTACCCCGAGATTGACGATTCCTTCGAGGTCGAAATCAACCCCTCCGACCTGCGCATCGATACCTACCGCGCGTCCGGCGCCGGTGGCCAGCACATCAACAAGACCGACTCGGCGGTACGCATCACGCACCTGCCGACGAATATCGTCGTCCAGTGCCAGAACGACCGCTCGCAACACCGCAACCGCGCCGAAGCGATGGCCATGCTCAAGTCGCGCATCTACGAGGCCGAAATGCGCGACCGCCAGGCCGAGCAGCAGAAGCTCGAAGACGCCAAGTCCGATATCGGCTGGGGCCACCAGATCCGCTCCTACGTTCTCGACCAGTCGCGAATCAAGGACTTGCGGACCAATGTCGAGGTCGGCAATACGCAGGGCGTGCTCGACGGCGACCTCGACCAGTTCATCGAAGCCAGCCTCAAACAGGGAGTCTGACCCGTGCAACGACCAGTGTTCACAATCCTCACCCTCGCCCTGGCCAGCCTGCTGAGTCTGCCGGTCGCCCCGGCCTTCGCCGCCTCGCTCGACACCTACGTCGGCCAGCAGCCCGAAGCGCTGCTCAAGTCGCAGCCGGAGTTTGCCAAGGCCTACCGCAGCGCGATCGGCGAACTCGACTTGCCGGAATGGACCCAGCGACTGGCCGCCGGCAAGCGTGCCGAGCAGGTCGACATCGACGGCACCGCCTACATCCTGACCTCGGCCTGCAGCTCGCGAGGCTGCCTCGACGAACACCTCTATCTTCTCTTCGACCCGCAAAGCGGGCTGGTCAGCGGCCTCTTCTACCTGCCGCCGGCAAGCGACACCCCGGGCGACACGCGCACCGCCTTTTCGCGCTGGTACGGACTGCCTGCCGACAAAGCCAGGGCCAAGGCCATCGGCGCTTTCCTGCTCCAGCGCGCGGCCAGCGATGCGCAGGCCCTGGCCTACCCCGCAAAGAAATGACCACCCACTGATCAGCCGAGAACTCACCGCCACCATGCCCGACACCGACACCCCGCAGGACAGCGCCGCTCAGCAGGACGAGAACCGCATCATCGCCGAACGGCGCGCCAAACTCGCCGAATGGCGGCAGACCGGCAGCGCCTATCCGAACGACTTCGCGCGCGAAAATACTGCCGGCAAGATCAACGAACTGTATGAGGAAAAAGACCGCGACCAGCTCGCCGCCTTGCCGGTCGAAGTACGCGTCGCCGGGCGCATCATGCTCAAGCGGGTCATGGGCAAGGCCTCGTTCATCACCCTGCAGGACCTCTCGGGACGCATCCAGGCCTACGTCAGCCGCGACCTGATCGGCGAGGAAGCCTACACCGCATTCAAACGCTGGGACATGGGCGACCTGGTCGGCGCCGTTGGCACCCTCTTCCGCACCCGCACCGGCGAACTGACCGTCGAATGCTCGCAAGTGCGCCTGCTGGCCAAGTCGCTGCGGCCCTTGCCGGAGAAATTCCACGGCCTGACCGACCAGGAACAGAAGTACCGCATGCGCTACGTCGACCTGATCACCAACGAGCGCTCGCGCTTCACTTTCGCGGTGCGCAGCCGCATCGTGCAGTCGATCCGCAGCTACATGGTCAACGACGGCTTCCTCGAAGTCGAAACGCCGATGATGCATCCGATTCCCGGCGGCGCCTCGGCAAAGCCCTTCAAGACCCACCACAACGCTCTCGACATGGAGCTCTTTCTGCGCATCGCACCGGAGCTGTACCTCAAGCGCCTGGTCGTCGGCGGCCTCGAAAAAGTCTTCGAAATCAATCGTAACTTCCGCAACGAGGGCATCAGTCCGCGGCACAACCCCGAGTTCACGATGATGGAGTTCTACGAGGCCTACTCCGAGTATCGCCGGCTGATGAACTTCACCGAAGGGTTGCTGCGCCACAGCGCGCGCGAGGCGCTGGGGACGGAAGTGTTCGAGTACCAGGGCCGTACCCTCGACTTCGCCAAGCCTTTTGCACGCCTGACGATCATCGAAGCGATCCGCAAGGACCATCCCGGCTTCAGCGTCGAGCAGCTCAATGACACTGCCTGGCTGCGCGAAAAGCTGAGCGCCATGAAAGTCGAGGTCGGCGCGACAGCCGGGCTCGGTACGCTGCAACTGCTGCTTTTCGAGGAGACCGCCGAGGCCGATCTGTGGGACCCGACCTTCATCATCGACTACCCGGCCGAGGTCAGCCCGCTGGCACGCCGCAGCGACAGCAACCCCGAAATCGCCGAACGCTTCGAGCTGTTCATCGCCGGTCGCGAAATCGCCAACGGCTTCTCCGAGCTCAACGACCCCGAAGACCAGGCCGCGCGCTTCCGTGCGCAGGTCGAGGCCAAGGATGCCGGCGACGAAGAAGCCATGTACTACGACGCCGACTACATC
>ERZ761602.548-NODE-548-length-79753-cov-5.807511_pt1 | contig 79753 bp, 77 predicted proteins | sample MGYA00512165_ERZ761602 | MGnify/ENA primary metagenome ERZ761602 (study PRJEB28899, sample SAMN02445085) | bioreactor sludge metagenome | biome: EBPR sludge; isolation source: Thorneside wastewater treatment plant | place: Australia: Brisbane, Thorneside Wastewater...
CCCCAGGGCGGAGAGGTATTGGACTCCTCCCCCCCTGCCCCTCTGCCCGAAAAAAAAGACGGCGGACCTCACATGAGGTCCGCCGGCTTCGATACTCACTCGCCCGAGCCTCAGACGAGGACTTCGGTAACCGTTCCGGCGCCGACCGTGCGGCCGCCTTCGCGGATCGCGAACTTGGAGCCCTGCTCCATGGCGATCGGCTGGATCAGCTCGATCGTCATGGTGATGTTGTCGCCCGGCATACACATCTCGACTCCTTCCGGAAGCGAGAGCGTACCGGTCACGTCCGTCGTGCGGAAGTAGAACTGGGGTCGATAACCCGTAGTGAACGGGCTGTGTCGACCGCCCTCTTCCTTCGAAAGGACGTAAACCTCGGACTTGAACTTCGTGTGCGGCTTGATCGAACCCGGCTTACAGATGACCATGCCGCGCTCGATGTCCTTCCGATCGACACCACGAAGAAGCAGACCGACGTTGTCGCCCGCCTGGCAGTAGTCGAGGAGCTTGCGGAACATCTCGACACCGGTGCAGACCGTCTTGCGGCTCTCCGGCTTGAGACCGACGATCTCGACCTCTTCGTTGACCTTCAGCTGGCCACGCTCGACACGGCCGGTGGCGACGGTGCCGCGACCGGTAATCGTGAAGACGTCTTCCACGGCGCAAAGGAACGGCTTGTCGACGTCGCGCTCCGGGGTCGGGATGTGGCTGTCGACCGCATCCATCAGGTCGAGAACGGGCTTGAGAGCCGCGTCGTCGATCCCGCCACCCTTCTCCAGGGCTTCGAGCGCCTTGACGGCCGAACCCTTGACGATCGGGCAGCCCTTGAAGCCGTACTTCTCCAGAAGATCGCTGACCTCCATTTCGACGAGCTCGAGGAGCTCATCGTCATCGACGAGGTCGGTCTTATTGATGAAGACGACGATGTACGGAACGCCGACCTGGCGAGCGAGCAGGATGTGCTCGCGCGTTTGGGGCATCGGACCGTCGGTCGCGGCCACGACCAGAATCGCTCCGTCCATCTGTGCCGCGCCGGTGATCATGTTCTTGATGAAGTCGGCGTGGCCAGGACAGTCGACGTGGGCATAGTGCCGCGTGTCGGTCTCGTACTCCTGGTGCGAGATGTTGATGGTGATGCCTCGAGCCTTCTCTTCGGGAGCCGAGTCGATCTCGTCGTAGCTCACTTTCTTCGAGAAGCCCTTGAGGGCGAGGGTCTGCGTGATCGCCGCGGTCAGCGAGGTCTTTCCGTGGTCGACGTGACCAATCGTGCCGATGTTGACGTGCGGCTTGGTTCTTTCGAATTTAGCTCTTGCCATGTGTGTTTATGTTTGGTCCTTTAGGATCTTGGGTGGCCCGGCACTGCCGAACCGAATCACACCACGTGCGGCCCACGTGAATGAGCCTCCAGCCCGCGATAGAAGGGCTGAAGTATACCATGCCCCACCGGTTCCTTTCAAGGTCGCCGGGAAGCCGACAGCGCCACCACGACCAGGATCGCGACGACGGCGGCGGCAACGAGAAGTCCGAGCGCGGATCCGATCAGAACGCCGCTCCATCCGTGTCGCCAACCCCCGATCGTCGCACCCGCGACGAGGCCCAGGACCAAGAGCCCCGGTACGCAACACGACGTCCCCCCAGCCGGTCCCGGCGGCGCGGAATCGCTCACCGCGGTGAGCGACGCAGAACCGCTCGCTGCACGCTGAGCACCTGGAATGCCGTGACCTCCGGCACCCCGTCCTTGCCCCCCGTCTTCGAGCCGCCGCCGAACGTGGTCATGATGCTCACGAGCGTGTCCCCCTCGCGGCTCAGGTGGGTCTGAATCGTGTTCCCTCCAACCGAAAACACGCTCACGAGGCGTTCGCCCAACCAGGCTGCCTCCAAGACGATTCCGTTCCTCTCGTCGATCTGCCACGTGCCCTTGGCCGCGTCGGTCGGTTTGAGCACGTACGGGCGCTCGTCCTTCCCTGCCTCGCCGTAGGCGAGAAGATAGGTGTAGTCGGTACCCGCCGCGGCCCTCTCGATCTTAAGTCGCATCGCGACCTTCTGCCCGGGCTGCCCGGGCCGAGACCACTCCATCGTCCCGCGCCAATCGCCGACAAAATCGGCCGGGAAGTCACTCGCTGAGAGAGCGGCGATCGGCAAGACGAGGGCCGAGAGCATCATGCCCCGAAAATACCTGCCGAAGGAAGAAGGGCGGCCACCCTTCTGCGGGTGCCGCCCTCCAAACTCGCCTCGATCGGACTTAGGCTTGCTTGCGCCGCCGACGAAGGAGAGCGAGACCGCCAAGACCGAGGGCCGCGAGGGTCCCCGGCTCCGGCACCGCGGAGGATGTGAACGCCGCAGTGGCACCGAGACCGCTGTCGGTCGAGCGAAAGTTCGCGAACGAGAAGTTGAACGTCTCCTGGCTGAGGCCCGCCGGGACGAGCGGTCCCGAGAAGGTCACGTTGTTGCCGAACAGGTCGGAGCCGCCGACGCCGTTCACGCTCAGGTTGCCGCTCGCGAAGTTGATGCGGAACACGAGGTTGTTGGCGCTGTCGGTGAAGTCGACCTGTCCGGCGCCTGTCGACCAGAATCCCGGCGCAACCGGAGCGATCGCCACGGGTGCCATCGAGAACTTGGCGTCGGCATAGTCGGGGGCCGACCAGCCCGGGGTCTGGAAGAACAGGCCGGTGCCGCTCCAACCCCCCGAAACCTGGTTGTTGACCGTATCGATGTTGAAGAGCGACGGCGTCCCGGTCGGAGACGGGTCGGCGAAGGTCGCCATCGTGAAGGCCTGCGAAACGGCAGCCCCGCCGACGGCGACTCCAAGAAAGCTCAAGCGAATCAAGTGCTGGGTCAAAACATATCTCCTTTTTTCCAAAGCGTCCTTCGCGACCATTGCCGCGAACCTCTGTTTGCGACGAGAGAAAAGTGCCTCAGGTTTGCATCTGTCGTCAAATTCAGGACCATTAGCCGGTTGAGAGCCCAACATCTGGCATTCCTATCACGGCAGTTGTGCCGGTGGGCCGTTCGGCCCGGTTCGGGAACCGCCCGTGGTCCCTTGGTCCCGTTGATGCTGTTGGGAGGGTCCAAGCCCCCTAGAATGTCGATGGGTGAGCCTAACTAACGAGGAAGAGAACAACAACGATGGCAAGCAACAACAACGGTTTCGACGGTCTGATCGACGTGGTGGACAATCCGAGCAGCGGCGACTATGTAGACAAGATCGACACGACGGGCGACGGGATCGCCGACGTCTACACCTACGACAACAACAACGACGGGATCGCCGACTACTTCTCCGGCGACACGAATGGCGACGGCGTGACCGATATGCAACTCCAAGACACCGATTTCGATGGCAAGGTCGAATCGGGATGGGGCGAAGAGAACTGGACGGCGATCACCGACAGCGACGCTAGCGACATGACGGTCGATGACGTCACCCTGAACCAGGATTACAGCCTCGACAGCGACCACGATGGGCTGACGAACGTCGACGAATACGAGTCTGGCCTCGACGCCTCGCTCGCCGACTCCGACGGCGACCATTTCAGCGACTCCGACGAACTGTACATGGAGACGGACCCGACCGACTGGCAAAGCGCCGGGTGGGACGACTCGGCGAGCACCCAGGAGTGGGACGCCTCGGTCGACACATCGTACGATTCCGCGAGCTACGACACCACGTCCTACGACACGTCGAGCTCGTACGACTACTCCAGTTCGTACGACAGCTCCAGCAGCTACGACTACTCCAGCTCGTCCGACACGTCGAGCAGCTACGACTACTCGAGCAGCTACTGATCGACTCTTGGACCGATCCTCCAACGGGCTCCCGCGCGAGCTGGAGCCCTTACCTTGCCCGGGATCGCTTCGGCGGACTCGCGAGCGGGTTGGGCGACGCCGGCTGCCGGCGGCGCGACGGAATCGGGATGCTCTTCCGCCCACTGAGATAGAGCGCCGTTCCCTCCTGGCCCCTCAAAAACTCCTCCACCGTGCCCTGGTTGATGATCTGGCCGCCGTGCTCGCCCGCCCCGGGTCCGAGGTCGATGAGCCAATCGGCGGCGAGCATCGTCTCCTCGTCATGTTCGACGACGATGACCGTGTTCCCGAGATCGCGTAGCCGCTTGAGCGTCTCGATCAGCTTGCGATTGTCGCGCTGGTGGAGTCCGATCGAAGGCTCGTCGAGGATGTAGAGGCAGCCCATGAGGCCACTTCCGATCTGGGTCGCGAGCCGGATGCGCTGGGCCTCACCGCCCGCCAGCGTGCGCGCATTGCGGTCGAGGGTGAGATACCCGAGCCCGACGTCGAGCAGGAACTTCAAGCGCTCGACGATCTCCTTGATCGCACGCTCCGCGATCGTGCGCTGGCGCGCGCTCAGCTTCTTCGTGACTCCGGTAAAGAACGCGAGCGCGTCTTCGACCGGCAAACCGGTGAGCTGACTGATGTCCCGATCGCCGACCTTGACGCTGAGGCTTTCCGGTTTCAGACGCTTCCCAAGGCAAACCGGACACGGCTTAGTGCTCATGTATTGGGCGAGGTCGTTGCGCACCCACTCACTCTCGGTCGAATCGTAGCGACGCCGGAGTTCGGCCAGCACGCCGTCCCAGTTGCGCGTGAACTTGCGTTCGCTCCTCCCATAGCGCATCTTCACGACGATCGGGCGATCGATACCCTTCATGACCGCGTCCATCGCGACCTGATCGAGTTCGGCAACGGGAAGACTGGCGTCGAAACCCATCGCTTCGCCGACGCCGTCGAGGAGATCAGGCCACCACTCTTTCGTCTCGCCCGACTTATACACGAACGGCGCGATCGCGCCGTCGCGAAGCGGAATCGTCCGGTTCGGGATGATCAGTTCGGGATCGAATTCGGTCTTGGTGCCGAGGCCCGTGCACTCGGGACAGGCCCCGTACGGCGAATTGAAGGAGAACGCTCGCGGCTCGAGTTCGGGCATCGAGAAGCCGCACTCCGGACAGGAATAGCTCTCGCTGAACAGCTGGTCCTTCCAAACGTCGTCGGCACCCGCCGAACTGAGGGTCACCAATCCCTTCCCCATTTTGAGGGCGGCCTCGATCGAGTCGGCAAGGCGTCGATCGACGCCCTCTTTCATGACCAAACGATCGACGACGACCTCGATCGTGTGCTGCTTGTAGCGGTCCATCGGGATGTCGTCGGTGACCTCATACATTTCGCCATCGACACGAACCCGGACATAGCCGGCCTTCGCCACGTCCTGAAGGATGCTCTTGTACTCGCCCTTGCGTCCCCGCACGACCGGTGCGAGGATTTGGAGCTTCGTGCCTTCCGGAAGCGCTCGGGCGGCATCGACGATCTGATCCGTGCTTTGACGCTCGATCGGCCCGTGGCCGTTCGGGCAGTACGGCGTACCGACACGGGCAAACAGAATGCGGAGGTAGTCGTAAGTCTCGGTGACGGTGCCGACCGTCGAGCGGGGGTTGCGAGACGACGACTTCTGGTCGATCGACACGGCCGGTGAGAGCCCGTCGATGTGATCGACATCGGGTTTGTCCATCTGTCCGAGGAACTGTCGCGCGTACGCACTCAGCGACTCGACATAGCGTCGCTGGCCTTCGGCGTAGATCGTGTCGAAGGCCAACGACGACTTCCCGCTCCCGCTGAGGCCGGTGATGACGACCAGCTTATCGCGCGGGATTTCGACGGTCAGGTTCTTGAGGTTGTTTTCGCGCGCTCCGACGACGACGATCTTGTCCTGGCCCACGCGCGCAGTGTACCAGTAGACGCAGCGCTACCTCTAGCGGCCGGGACGCGTCGGCATGGCCGGCGTGACCAGCACCTTCCACGGCATGACTTCGGCGGAGAAGGCGTTGCTCTTGACTCCGGGATCGTTGTCGGCGAACGCGCGGGCCTCGTCGTCGGTCTTGACCGCGAGAATCACGAGTCCGCCTTCGCTGTCCCGCCACGGTCCGGCGTAGACGACCCGGCCCAGGGCGGCCTGCTTCTGCCAGTAGTCGACCTGGGCATTGAGCACCCGCTCGGGGTTGGTCGCCGCCGGCTGTTCTTGGGCGCGGTAGATGACCGCGTGGGTCGGCGTCACATGGAAGTTGAAGCCGTTTGCCGACCCGCCCCCCCGGGCGAAGCCGCTTTGCGAACCGCCCGCCGACGCTTGACCACGAGCCGAAGCCGACCCTGATGCGGTCGCGGACGCCTGGCCCGATCCGGACGAAGACCGCGACTGCTGGGTCTGGGTGGACTGAGACTGGGTGACCTGTGCCCACACCGCCGCTCCCGTCATCAAGACGGTCAGCGCGAAGGCCTGCACGATCGGTCGCATTTGCATCTTCCTTTCCCTCCTGAGGGGATCCCTCAAGGCTCGGACGTATCAGGCCGACCGCGGGTTCGCCGGTTTCTCGTCACGGTTTCGTCACGTTCGACATCGGACACTGCCCCTAGAGACAGATCGCAATTGGAGGATTTCGTAATGAAACGCACGACGAACCGCTCGACTCGGACCTTCCTCGCCGCGCTAGGCCTCGGCATGGCCGCTCTGGCCCTCGCGGGGGACAGCGCCGCCGACCCCGTGTACAACAGCGGCTGGACCACCGGTCAGAACGGAGGCACCGGATGGCAGCCCTGGTTCCTGTACCCATCAGGGATTTTTGGCACCGGGGATTCGAATTCAAACGGAAACGGCAGCGGACCGGGCATCAACACCGCCGGCCGGGCCTGGGCCTTAGGAACTTCTGGCGTTGGCGTCGCCGTTGCACGGCGCAATATGAATGCGCCGCTTTCCATCTCCGATTGGCTGTACGTAGACCTTGATCCGCTTTTTGCTGCAGAAACCTTCTTCGAACTCCGCCTCTACGCAGGAACCACCATGGTGTTCATGCTGACGACGGTTTATAACCAGGGCGGCTTCGGTTTTCGTGACGCAACGGGATTTCATCAGCTGACAAACACGTCTTCAAGCGGCGGGTATCGTTTCGGCTTCATGCCTACCGGGAACGGCACCTATGGGGCCACCTTACACGAACTGGGAACGATCAACACAGCGGTCTGGTCGGGGACGATCGGATCGTCGACGATCGACACGGTCGTGGCGCGGGGAGGGATTGACGAGATGTATCAAGCCCAAAGACACTACATCAACTCGATGTCGATCGTGCCCGAGCCGAGCACGCTGCTCGCTCTCGGGGCCGGCATCGCCGCGCTCGTCGCCCGGCGTCGCCGCCGAAGCCGCTAGTCTCCGCGCCGGGGCAAGGGGTCGGATTCCGCCGGGTTCGCCGACGGTGAACCCGGCGTCATCCGACCCAGGGCTTGGCCTCTGGGCCGGCGCGGACGAACTTGCTATACTATACGTCGTAGTATAAATTGTCGCGCGATGCCGGGTCTCCCGGGTGGGCGTGGCGAGGAGCACGATGAACAACCAAGTGGAATTGATCGAGAAGTCGGACGACGACATTCTCCTGGAGAAGTTTGCCAACCGCGAGTACAAGGAAGGCTTCGTCACTGAGATCGAACAAGAGATCTTTGAGCCCGGCCTCAACGAGGACGTCATTCGGCGTCTGAGTGCCAAGAAGGGCGAGCCTGATTGGATGCTCGAGTGGCGACTGAAGGCGTTCCGCCATCTTCAAACGATGGAAGAGCCGAGCTGGCCGAATGTGGAGTATACGCCCGTCGATCTTCAGGCGATCAGCTACTACGCGGCGCCCAAGGAAAAGCCGAAGCTCAACAGCCTCGACGAAGTCGACCCTGAGCTCCTCCGCACTTACGCCAAGCTTGGCATTCCTCTCGAGGAGCAGAAGCTCCTGGCCAACGTCGCCGTGGACGCGGTGTTCGACAGCGTCTCGGTCGCCACGACCTTCAAAGCCAAACTCAAGGAGCATGGCGTCATTTTCTGCTCGATGAGCGAGGCCGTCCAGGAACACCCCGAACTCGTCCGCAAGTACCTGGGCTCCGTCGTGCCCTACAGCGACAACTACTACGCGACCTTGAACAGCGCGGTCTTTTCCGATGGGTCCTTCGTGTTTGTGCCAAAGGGCGTGCGTTGCCCGATGGAGCTCAGCACGTACTTCCGGATCAACGCCCAGAACACGGGCCAGTTCGAACGCACCTTGATCATCGCGGAAGAAGGCGCGTTCGTCAGTTACCTCGAGGGCTGCACGGCGCCGATGCGCGACGAGAATCAGCTTCACGCCGCCGTGGTCGAGCTCGTCGCGCTGGACGACGCGACCATCAAGTATTCGACGGTGCAGAACTGGTACCCGGGCGATCCGGCCACCGGCAAGGGTGGCATCTTCAACTTCGTCACCAAGCGCGGAAAGTGTGAAGGAGCCCGCTCCAAGATCACCTGGACCCAGGTCGAGACGGGAAGCGCGATCACGTGGAAGTATCCGAGCGTGATCCTCAAGGGTGACGACTCCATCGGCGAGTTCTACAGCGTGGCCCTCACAGCGAACAAGCAGCAGGCCGACACCGGCACGAAGATGATCCACATCGGGAAGAACACGCGCTCGACGATCGTCGCCAAGGGCATCTCGGCCGGTAACGGACGGAACACGTATCGCGGCCTCGTCAAGATCAACGCAGGAGCCACCAACGCACGCAACTACTCCCAGTGCGACTCGATGCTGATGGGCGATCGCTGCGGGGCCCACACGTTTCCCTACATCGAAGTCAAGAACCCGACCGCAACGGTCGAGCACGAGGCATCGACCAGCAAGATCGGCGAAGATCAAATCTTCTACATGAATCAGCGGGGGATTCCGACCGAAGACGCGGTCAATATGATCGTCAGCGGGTTCTGCAAGGAGGTCTTCCGCGAGTTGCCCATGGAGTTCGCGGTGGAAGCCCAGAAACTGCTGGGTGTGAGTCTGGAAGGCTCCGTCGGGTAGACGTCATCGAAGCGGGCGCTGAGCCGCTCAGCGTCCGCCTACGTCTTCGCTTCCGGTCTTGCCCTCGAAGCTCTCGCCCGCATGGGGCATGGAGAGATCCTCCACGGCCGGACCGTACGTGCCCTGGTCGAAAAGGACGTCCTCCCCGCCGAGGGGGTACTCCTTACGAAGCGGGTAGCCCACCCAATCGTCCGGCAACAGAAACCGCTGCACCTGCTCGTTTCCTTCGAAGACGATTCCGAAGAGGTCCCAGATCTCGCGCTCCGGGTATTCCGCGCCCAGGAAGAGGTGCTTGATCGTCGGCACCGTCTGTCCATCGTCGACTCCGACTTTCACGAAAATCCGGGAGTAGTGCTTGAGCGACATCAGGTTGTAGATCACCTCGAATCGCTCGTCGAGATCGCGCTCGTGCTTCCACGTGCTGTAGTCCGCCCCCACGCACTCGCTGAAGTAGCCGTAGTCAAGGTCAGGATCCTCCTTGAGGAGCCGGATCACCTCGACCAACTGTTCCCGTCGCACGCAAAGGAAGGTGTCGCCACGATGCTCTTTGACCTTCAACAGTGCTCCCGGGAGGTTCTCGCGCACCTTGACGGCCTCGAGACGGTCTGTCCCGACCATCGGATTCGGCATGTTACGCGCTCCCTACCGGCTGGAGGCCTTCGCGCTCGTCCACGAAGGTCGACTCGTCCCAGTCGATCGCGTTGATCTTCAGGACGTAGGCGTCGCCCACGATCCAGAGCGCCATGTAAATCATGATCGCCCAGAAGCTGAACCACTGGAAGGCTAGATCGGCGGATGCCGAACCCATTCCCGGGTCTTTGAAGACCGTCAACCAGCTCCACAGAAACACGACTTCGATGTCGAACAGGATGAACAGCATCGCGACCAGATAGAACTTCACCGGGAATCGCTCGCGGGCGCTCCCGACCGGCTCGACGCCGCACTCGTACGGCGAGAGTTTGTACGGGGTCACTTTCTTGGGGCCGAGCAGCCAACTCAAGGTGACCATCGCCGCACAAATCAACCCCGCGACGCCGACCAGAATGAGAATCGGAGTGAAGTCGCCACTCATCGTCCCGGATCTTACCTTTCCCCGATCGACAAGAGGCGGCACCGGCGATCGCCGGTGCCGCCTCTCACGGGGTGCCTGGCCCTACTTCTGCCCGCCGCCACCACCACCGGGCGGAGGTCCGCCCGGGCCGCCGCCCGGACCCGGGCCGCCGGGCATACCCTGCGGACGCGGAAGCTGGCCTTCTTTGCTGACCTTCAGACTCTCCTTCTCGACCTTGAACAGTCGATTCCCCTGGAGAATGTACAGGTAAGCGCCGTCCGCCACCATGAACGCGCCGCCACCGCCACCGCCACCCATCATCGGACCCTGCATGCGGCCCTGACCAGGGCCGCCGGCCGGCGGTTGCGGGAAGCCCTGTCCTCCGCCACCAGGCGGTTGGCCAGGACCGAACTGCGCTTGATCTTGCGTGCCCGCGCTCGGCGTCGTCACTTTGCTGTCCTGAGCGGACGAAAGCGAAAGCGTCAGCGGAATCGCGAGCGCCACGAGAGCGAGCGCGCCAAGGAACCCTTGCGAGGTTTTCGTTGTCATCGCCATTTCTCCTCGGGCACCACCCATAGGGTGCCCAAACGCGCAGACGTTTCTTTCTCGCCCAGGGTTCACTGGGTGGGTGGTGTAGACTCACGTCATGGCCAAAACCTGGCGTCAAAAGCTGGCCGGAGCCGGTCCGGCGCACGTCGAAGTGCTCGACAAGGCGTGCTGGGGGCTCCCGATCGGCGCAAGACTGTTCATCGCGACCCCGGTGATGATCCAGGAGCGCCTCGAAGCCATCCCATGCGGTCAGACTCAGGCCGTCGAGGCCCTGCGAGCCGAGCTAGCGACAACCCACGGAGCGGACGGCACCTGCCCGCTCACCACCGGCATTTTCTTGCGCATCGTCGCCGAGGTCGCCCTCGAGGAGCTTGCCGAAGGCGCCGACATCGCCGAGGTCGCTCCGTTTTGGCGCGTCATCGACCCCAAGTCTCCACTCGCCAAGAAGCTTTCGTGCGGACCGGATTGGATCCGCGCGCAACGAGCGGCCGAGCAATCCTGACGATCAGTACCGGATCAGTCGGCGAGCGGTCGACACGATATCGTCCACCTGGGGCAACACGAAGTTCTCCAGCGCCTTCGCCCACGGCACCGGCGTGTCCATGCGCGTGAGGCGCAGGGGCGGCGCGTCGAGGTGCTCGAAGGCGAGTTCGTTGATCCGCGCGACGAGTTCGCCTGCGAACCCGCACGTGCGGGGAGCTTCGTTCACGACCAAGGCCCGATTCGTCTTCTTGATCGACTCGAGGATCGTGGCTTCGTCGAGAGGCACGAGGCTGCGCAGATCGATCACCTCGACTTGCATGCCCTCGTCCTCCAGCTTCTTCGCCGCATCGAGACAGTGATAGACGTTCTGTCCGTAGGAGATGAGGGTCAGATCGGTGCCGGCTCGGCGGATCGCGGCTTGGCCGAGCGGGACGATATAGTCCTCTTCGGGAAGCTCTTCGGCGATGTCGCTCAGTCGGTAGAGCTGCTTGATCTCATAGAAGATCACCGGATTCGGATCGCGGAGCGCAGCCTTCATGAGACCCTTCGCATCGTACGGGGTCGACGGCACTACGACGCGCAGACCGGGCGACTGGCAGAACCAGGCCTCGTTCATCTGACTGTGATAAAGCGCGCCCCCGCCATAAGCGCCTGCTGGGCCGCGGATCACGACGTTCATCGCGACCTCGCCCGCGGTCCGATAGTGGTACGTCGCGAGCATATTCACGATCTGATCGAAACCGCACGAGATGAAGTCGATGAACTGCATCTCGGCCATCACGGTCTTGCCGCCGAGCGCCGCCCCGCAGCTGACGCCGACGATCGCCGCCTCGCTGATCGGCATGTCCATCACGCGATGGGTGCCGTACTTGGCCTGGAGACCTTCCGTTACTCCGAAAGCCCCGCCGAGGATGCCGATGTCTTCGCCCAGACAGATCATGTCGGGATTCCGACCCATCTCCTCGTCGATCGCACTCTTGAGCGCGTTGAGATAGTTCGTTTTGGTTGTCACCGGATCGAGCGTCGCAGCCATTTCAGTTCTCCTCCCGGAAAACCCACATCGCGCCCTCTTCGGCTGGAGGTGGCGGCGATGCTAGGGCAAACTCGATGCCCTTCGACATGTACGACACGACGTCCGGCGGGAAGTCCTCGTCCGAGGTTTGCGTGGCGTGCTTGTTCTCAGCCATGTACTTCTTGGCCTCGGCCTTGGTGAGATAGCCCTTGTTGACGAGGTGGATCTTGCAGATGGCGATCGGATCTCGGCTCCGACCCGATTCGACGTCTTCCTTCGTGCGGTAGCGGGCGGCGCGATCGTCGTCATGGTCGCCATGGCCGTAGGCACGGAACGTCTTGCACTCGACGATGCTCGGTCCCTTACCGGCACGTGCGTGTTCGACCGCGACCATGACCTTGTCGTAGACGTCGAAGACGTCCTGTCCGTCCGCGATCAGCCCCGGAATGCCATAGCCGGCCGCCCGCGTCGCGACGTCCTCGGTCGGGCACTCCAGTTCGACCGGGGTGCCGTAAGCCCACATGTTGTTCTCCACGATTGTGATGACCGGCAGCTTGTGGACGGCGGCGAAGTTGATCGCTTCGTGGAACACGCCTTGGGCGGTCGAGCCCTCGCCGTTGTACGTCAAGACGACGGCGTCGCCGCCGTTCAGTCGGTCCGCCAGCACGACACCGGCCGCGACCGGAATCGTGCCGGCGAGCATCGAGGTCGAGTGGACGATCCTCTTGGACTTTGAACCGATGTGCGACCAGTTGTCGCGAGCACGTCCCGGCGATCCCGATCGACACCACACCTGGGCGCACACTTCACCGATCGACATCCCGAGACGGTCCGGATTGTCCCAACCCGCTCTGAGGTCCTTGATGAAGAACGCCGGCATGTCGCGGTGGATCGGACTGATCCAGTCCGTGCCGTTGAGCCCGTAGAGGGAGCCGACCAGAATCGCCTCCTGGTTGTGGGAGGAGTAGAGCGTGCCCGTCAGGCGTCCGCGTCGCTTCTCCTTGATCAGGCGTACGTCGAAGTACCGCGCGAGGTAGAGCTGCTTGAGCATCTCAAGGCAGTCTTCGGGAGTAAGCAGGTCGCTCGGTTTGGTCGTACTTTGGGGTTCGGCTTTGCTCTTACGTCCAGAGCCGGAACCGGACTTGGGCGGGGTCAAGGTCTTGGTCTCCATACAAGGGGGGTGAACACTCAGTGTACCTGGATTCTCGGTTCAAACGGGTTCCGAGCCGAGGCTAGACCCGCGCTCGATCAGCTAAGGCGTGGCTGGGTCTTGGCCGCAATCCAACGGATCACGAAGTTCACGAACGCGATCCAGATCACGAGGAAGAGCGCGCCACTGATCGCAAGTTGCTTGCTTGTGTCGAACGGCTGATTGGCGTTCAGATAGATCGAGAGCGGGAGTGCCGCCATCGCGCGTGACGGGTCGGTGTTCACCAGACTCTGTCCGGCGGCGGTGAACAGGAGCGGGGCCGTCTCGCCCCCGACTCGGGCCACAGCGAGGATGACGCCCGTGAGGATCGCGCTCCGCGCGGAAGGGAGGACGACTTTCACCACGGTCTGCCAGCGCTGGGCCCCTAGCCCGAAACTCGCCTCCCGAAGCGCCTTCGGCACGAGGCGGATCGCCTCTTCGGTCACCCGAGTCACCACGGGGATCATCAAGATCGAGAGGGCCAAAGCACCGGCCCATGCGCTGAAGCGCTCGTAGCGAGCCACGATCAGCGCGAAGCCGAGAATGCCCGCGATGATCGAGGGCAGCCCGGTCATGACCTCGCTGAGGAATCGGATCGCGGCGGCAAACTTCCCTTTCCCGACTTCGGCGAGGTAGATGCCGCAAAGGATGCCGATCGGCACTCCGATCGCGGATGCAAGACTGACAATGATCAGCGAACCGATGATCGCGTGCTTCATCCCGCTGCCTGGCTCGCCGATCGGCTTTTGGACCTGGGTAAAGAAGTCGGCGCCCAACCCGGGAGCACCCGCCTTGACCAGATACGTCACGAGCATGACGAGCGGGATCAACGCGACGATCGTGCAGCAAACCCCGAGGGCGTAGGTCGCGAGGTGACGCACGCGCCGCCGGCTCTCCCAAGGCAGCACCAGGATGAGAATCGTGTAAATCACGACGATCGCAACCCCGCCGATCAGAAGAGCTCGAATCATCGGAGCCCACTCCTCGCCTGCACACGGTGGACCAGGAGCCGTGCGATCACGTTCAAGACGAGCGTCACCAAGAAGAGCATCAGCCCGAGCCCGATCAGCGCCGAGCGTTGCATCGGGCCGGCCTCACCGAATTCGTTCGCGATGTTGCTCGCGAGGGAAGCAGCGGGACGAAACAGGTCGAGGTGGATTTGGGCCGAATTGCCGATCACCATCGCGACCGCCATCGTCTCGCCGAGCGCCCGCCCCAGACCAAGCAGGAGCGCTCCAAGAATCCCGCTACTCGCATAGGGAATCTGCACCCCCTTGAGGACCTCGGTGCGATTCGCGCCCAGCGCCAGCGCTCCGTCACGCATCGGCTTGGGCACGACGAGCAGGACTTCGCGGGTGACGGCGGCCACCGTCGGGATGATCATGATCGCCAAGACCAGGCCCGCTGTGAACAGCCCGGTCCCCGGCATCGGCGTGCCGGGTGAGCCGAACAGACCGGTCCAGCCGAAGAGCGCCGTCATCTCAGGGAAGAGCGATCCCCGAAGCCATGGGATGAGGACGAAAATCCCCCAGAGCCCATAGATGATCGACGGAATCGCGGCGAGGAGATCGACGAGAAGGCTGATCGGCTTGAGGAGGAACTTTGGGGCCAGTTCGACCAGGTAGGCGGAGATCGCGACCCCGATCGTTCCCCCCACGATCAGGGCGATGATCGAGCTCGCGAACGTTCCCCACACGAAGGCGAGCGCCCCGTATTGGCCCTTCGTCACATCCCAGATCGGGGACATGAAGAACGAGCCGCCTTCCTTCTCCAGGACCGGCACACTGCCGGCGATCAGCTGCCAGACGATGAGGATGATGAGGCCGAGCACGAGCCCGGCGGCGGCAGTCGTCGCGGCGCGGAAGACCACGTCGCCTACGCTGAGTCGCGCCTTCGACGATCCTGCCTTTCCGACTGGTAACCCTGCCGCCGCCATGTCTTCCTTACTGGGTCTTCACACCGCCGAGCGCGGCCTTGACCTTGTCGACCACTTCCTGCGGGAGCTTGGCATAGTCCAGTTCTTCGGCGAACGCCTGTCCGTCCGTCACTGTGTACTGAATCGCTTCAACGACCTGCTTGCCGAACTTGTTGCCGGTCAGGTCCTCGGGAACGAGCCCGAACACGAAGCTGGAAACGGGGTAGCTGGTCTCACCAGGGGCGTTGACGATGCTCACGCGGAAGTCGTCCGGGATCGGAACGCCGGCCGCAGCAGCGGTGATGCCCGCCCCGTCAGGGAGCACGAACTGGCCCGCGGCATTCTTGACGGCCGCGTAGTTCAGGCCCGACTTCTTGGCCCACGTCAGCTCGACGTAGGTAATCGATCCAGGGGTCTGCTTCGTATTGTTGGCGACGCCATCCGACTTCGGCCACTGTTGGGCTTTGGGTCCCCACGTGAGCTTCTTGCTCGTGCCCATCGCCGACTTCCATTCCTCGCTCACCTGGCTCAGGAAGTCGGAGAGGACGTAGGTCGTGCCGGAGCCGTCGGCACGAACCTGGACCGCGATCGGCAGGTCGGGCAGCGTGACTCCCGGATTCAGAGCGGCGATTTTCGGGTCGTTCCACTTCTCGATCTTCGACATGAAGATCTCGGCCAGGACCGCGCCGTCGAGCTTGAGGCCGTTCTCGACTCCGGGCACGTTGTAGGCGATCGCGACCGCACCGAGCACGATCGGAATGTTGAGGATTTTGCCCTTCGCCTTGCTCATCTCCTCGTCGCTCATCGGAGCGTCACTCGCCCCGAACGGAGCGCCGCCTTCGACCACGCCCTGAATCCCGGCCGAAGAGCCTCCACCGGTGTAGTTGATCTGGAATCCCGTCTTGGTCTTGAACTCGGCGAAGACTTTGGACAGGAACGGCTGGACGAAGGTCGAGCCCTGGGCATCGACGCTCTCGCCCTCTCCGGAGCTGACCTTGGGCCCGCCGGAGCCGCCGGTCGACGCATCGGTCCCTTCGGACTTGGGCCCACAACCCACCACCAAAAAGGCGGCCAAGAACGCCGCCCAAACTGTGAAACCTCTCATGACAACCTCCAGAAGCGCCCCGAGTTTACGCCTGTTCTGTTAAGAAGTTCTTAACATTCCGCCAAGGTGCGCTGTGAGCTCGGCGTCGACTATGATGGGGCTCATGAACTCCATGAGCTGGGCAATCGTGGCTGCCGTCCTCCTCTTTGTCGCCATGAACGGAGCTTGGCATCTCGGCAAACGTTTGCGGCAACAAAGCCTTTCGGGCGACCGCGAATCGATCAGCACGATCGAGACGGCCGTCTTCGCTCTCTTCGGGCTTCTCATGGCGTTCACCTACGATTCGTCGGCCAACCGATTCGAGGAGCGGCGTAACCTGATCGTCGAGGAGGCAACCGCGATCGAGGTGGCCGCGCTCCGAATCGACGTCCTCGAACCGACCGAACGCGAGGCCCTTCGAGCGCTGCTCGTGCAGTACATCGAGGTGCGCAACGCGTACAATCGCTCGCTCACGTCGGAAGGGACGTCGCATCTGTGGTGGAGGCGGGCGCGGGTCTTGCAGAGCCAGATCTGGGACCTCGCGCTCAAAGACCTAGGCTCCAAGGAAGTGACGCCCGGGCATCTGCTCGTCCTTCCCGCTCTCAACACCGCGTTCGACGCGGCTGCGTCGCGCCAAACCGCGATGAGAACGCACACGCCCTTCCCGATCCTGGGACTGCTCCTTTTCCTTGCTATCCTGACCGCCTACCTTGGTGGAAGGAGCCTGCGGGTGAGCGAACGGTCGGACGGGCCGTATTGTTTTGTCTATTCGATCATGGTCTGCCTCACGCTGCTCGTGATGTTCGACCTCGATCATCCCCGCCAAGGGTTGATCCGCCTCGACTACACGGATCAGCTCTTCATGGAAACCCGCGATACTTTGCGGGACACGCCACAGTGATCCCAAACACCTCGTACAATGAAGCGATGAGAGTGTTGCTTGCAGGCCTCCTCGTGACCGGACTTGCCGCAGTCCTGGGTTGCGGCAAGTCGGTGAGTGGCGAATTCGCGAGGGTCGCCGCCGAGCTTCCGACCGTAGAAGCCGAAGCGAAACGCCTCGGCGTGCCGCTGACCGGGACCGAACTCATGCCGCAGACCCCGATCCCGACGAACGAGAACGCCGTGCTGATCGTGGCAGAGGCAGTCCTCGAATACGCGAAGGTGGAACGCCAGCTCGGGAAGTGGCAGGACGCGCTCACCACCAGTGTGGCTTCACCGTCTAACGCCAACCGGAAGCGCGCCGACGATATCTTGAGGAAACTTGCGCCGATCCTCCGGAAGGCCACGGAAGCCGCCGCTAAACCGAAAGCCTGGTTCAATCGGGACTGGAACCGGGACGATCTCTGGAACGAGACGTTCCCGGAGCTCGCCGGAATCCGCGATCTCACCCGGGGCCTCGCGATGCGGGGTAAGGTGCGGGCGGCCCGAGGGGACGTTCGGGGCGCGCTCAGCGATTTTCGTTCGGCCTTCGCGATGGGGCGAATCGCCGCCTCCGATCCCAGTCTCATCTCCGGACTCGTGAGCATCGCCTGCGATGCGATCGTCACGCGCCAAATGGAGTGGGCAGTTAGCGCCCGCCCCAACGACATTGCATTCCTCACCGCCCTTGGCAAACTCGCTGCGAACGAGGCGTCCCGCCCCCCTGACCTGATGTCTCACCTCCGCGGCGAGGTTCTGTTCGCTCTCGCGGCGGCCCGACGCCCGGAAGCACTCCTCGACGCCGAGTTGAGCGGATTGGATGGTCCCGATGAGCAACTCCGCCGCGAAGTCATCCCGCGGGGCGTTCCGAAGGATATGCTCGCCAAGGCCTACCGCGTGCGGATTTTGCAAGTCTGGAACACCGTCTTTGCCGACCGCGCCGCTAAACGGAACCCGGTCACCTTGACCACCGCCATCGCGCGAGCCCAGGAGAAATACGGTGAAAAAGGTGACCCCACGACCGCGCTCAACCGTCACGTCTTCCCGGTTTTCGATCAGGCGGGCATGGCATACGTGAAGCGCCAGTCTTTACTCTTGGCGTTCAAGGGGTTCATCGACGTACTCCGGTTCATGGCTCGTAAGGGGCGCTTTCCGACAAGCCTCGCGGAAGCCGGATCCACGAGCCTGGACCCCCTGTCGGGCAAGCCGTTCGTGCTCAAGATCACCGGGAATCAGGTGCGGGTCTACGGCCCGGGGGTGGACGGCGTCGACGACGGAGGTTCGGCCACCAAGGATGTCGTGAGCGAGTTTCCCCTCATCGCGAACCCTCGATGACGCTCACCCGCACGAATCGATCAAGTGGCCGTCAGCAAGGGTGACGATCCGGTCTGCGCCCTCCAGCATCGTAGGATCGTGGGTGACCATCACGAGCGAGCCTCTGCCCCGGTGGCGGTCCAGTAGTTCCACGACTTGGACTCCGTTCGCATGATCCAGCGCCGCCGTCGGCTCATCCGCGAAGATCACCTCGGGCGACCCGAGGAGCGCTCGAGCCACGCACACGCGCTGCCGCTCGCCCCCGCTCAGTTCGTGGGGGAGGCGGTGCGTCTTCGACCCGAGGCCGAGCCGTTCGAGCAGGTCCTCCGCCTCGGCCACGCGGTCCTCGTTCGGCCGCGCGAGAACGACGTTCTCGACCGCTGTGAGGTAGCCCAGCAGAAACGGGTGCTGGAAGATGAAACCGAATCGCTCGAGGCGAAGACGAGCCCGCTCATCGTCGGACATCGAGGCCATCACGCGACCCCGATAGCGGATATCGCCCGCAGTCGGCTGCTTAAGGCCGCTCAGGAGATAGAGCAACGAGGACTTGCCCGAGCCGGACGGACCGAGGATGCCAAGAAACTCGCCGTCGCGGACCTCGACGTCGATCGCCTCGCACGCGTGCACTTCGCGCCCGTGGTCTTCATAGTGCAGCGACGCCCCGACCGCGGTAATCAAATCAACCTCCGCTCGACAACGCCGACCGGATCGAAATCACGGAACCGGATCCAGACCGTCAGGAACGCCGCCCCGAGAATGGCGATCGGGATCGGCACGGTGTAGAGAAACGCCACCGGGTCGAGGGTGTCGAGCGAAAACGCGCTCGGGTCCATGAGAATCAGCTTCACCAAGCGCAGGAGAAGGTGCGCGGCCAGTAGTCCGACGACCCAGCCCCCGAGGACGACGATGACCGATTCGGCCAACGACCGTCGGAGCAACCGCTTCTTGGTGTAGCCGAGTGCTTGAAGGAGGCCGTACTCCTGAAGCCGCTGCGACTGGTAGATGTTCATCAGCATCCCCATCATCAGCGTGATCACGAGGACCAGGAGCGCGATCACGACGTTCAGGATCTTGTAGAGCGTCGAGAACATTTCGTTGGTCGTTTTCTCCAGCTCAGACCAGGCGAAGACCTGAGCGCGTTCTCCGCGAAACGCCTTCGTCGCCCACGTATCGAGGCGTTCCTGGTCCGCTGCATTGCGGGCGAAGACGACGAGGAGATCGATCGGCGGGAAGTGGTGGACTTTGTGGTACTCGATCGGCGCCAGCATCAGCCAGTGCCGACTGTCGGCGATGCCGACGATCTTGACCGACTGCGGCGAGTACGCCTCGTTCTTCTCCGGACCGATCAGCTCGTCGCCGATGCCCAGCCCGAGATTCTTGGCGACCGGTGCGCTGATGAGCGCCTCCGCCTTTCCGGGTCCGGGCGTTCGCCCCTCGATCCGCGTCGCCTCCATCCGCCGCAAGTAATAGCGCATGTCTTCCTGCTCGAGCGCGATGACCACGAACGGCCATTTGCCGACGATACTGCGGACCTGGGCTCCGCTTGCCCGACACACGATCAGGCGGTCGATGGGCACTGGCGAGTCGGCCAGGATCCGCGCCTGGATTCGGGGTGTCATGTCGGCATCGCCGCGGGGGGTAACGCCGAGCATGATCTTTGAATAGCTGTAGATCGTGCGGATCGAGAGCGGGATCGAGTTCATGATCGACACGATGCCGGCAACGAGGAGCACCGCTAGCACGATCACCGCGACCAGCGGCGTCGTCTTGCGGGCGTTGCGCACAAGGTAGGTCGACGCGACCAGCGGCCGCGCCTTCGGCAGCGCCTTCGTCCGTCCCTTGGTTGCCTCGATCGGTTCAACCATCCTTGTGACTCTACGTCGCTCGGTGCCCCGGCGTCATAATGCCCGAAAGATGACGAAGGGCCGCATGGAGGCATTCAGCGACGGGGTGATCGCGATCATCATCACGATCATGGTCCTCGAACTGCGCCCTCCGGAAGAGGTCACGTTCGAGGCGCTCCGACCGCTCGTGCCGACGCTGCTGAGCTACTTGATGAGCTTCGTCTTCCTGGGGATCTACTGGGCCAACCACCACCACATGATTCAGGCAGTCACGAAGGTGACGGGCGGTGCCCTGTGGGCGAACCTTCATCTTCTGTTCTGGCTCTCCCTGGTGCCGTTCGGCACGGCGTGGATGGGGGAAAGTCACTTCGCGAGAGCTCCCGTTGCCGCCTACGGGATGATCCTGATCGGCTCGGCGATCGCGTATTACGTGCTGAGCCGAGTGCTGGTTCGAACCGAAGGACCTGATTCGAAGCTCGCGCGCGCCCTCGGCGCCGATCTCAAGGGCAAAGCTTCGCTCGGTCTATATGGCGTGTCGGTCGTGACCGCGTTCTTCGTGCCGATGATCTCGTGCGGCATCTACATGCTCGTCGCGATCATTTGGCTCATCCCCGATCGACGAATCGAGCGCGCACACAGCGAGGGCTGAAACCGGCTCCTCGGACACGTTGTCCGGGACCTAGGTCCCGTCTCCGGGGGGCGGGCGGGTAACATCCTTTGACTCCGCAGGAGGTCCCTGCATATGCTCAGAACTCGACACCGCTAAGTTCCGGTCGTTGGCCCCCGAAGAAGGCCATCTCCACGGGCACCACCTGGTCCCCGGAGCTATTCTGATGCGCTCCAGTTTTCGCCCCTTGGCGGGCGCCTGTCTATCCCTTTGGGAGTCTAATGGGTCAAGTTCTCTCTGAAAATACGTCTTCGGCGGAGCCTGGACGAGCCCTCGAATCGGGCGAGCTCATCCGGCTGGAAGCCGACATCGCCGCCGATGGGCGGTACGGCAAACGGATTCTCGTCGTCGACGCGGATCGAGTGCGGGTCCTCGATGCCGATGACGTCGTTTCGTTCGAAATCCCGATCGCCGACATCAAGACCGCCCGCAACGAGCAGTTGCCTGGCGGCGGCCGACTGGAGGTCACCACGACTTCGGGCGCGATTCTGCCCGTCGTCTCGTACTCGCATACCGTCGCGGCCAAATTCTCGGAGGCGGCGCGCGGCATCGAGCAACTCGCCAAGGGTGAGCCGCTCAGCATCAACCTCAAACAGCAGCAGATCCGCTGTCCGAAGTGCAGCCGCCTCCTCCCAGAGGCCGACGGAATCTGTCCGGCCTGCGTGAACCGAGGAAAGACGCTGCTGCGCATCGCCGGGTTCCTCAAGCCGTACAAGAAGCAGGCCTTGCTCCTCGCGACCTGCTCCCTCGCGACGACGATCATCAATCTTGCGCCCCCTTATATTCAGGGCGAACTGATCGATGGAGTCCTCCGAACGGGGCGCAATGTCGAGCGGCTTTGGTCGCTGATGGGCGTTTGGCTTGGTGTCCTCGTCGCCGCGGTGGTGGTCCAGATTCTGCAGGGCCGCCTCATCGCGTTCCTCGCCGGAAACATCGCCGCCGATCTCCGCAGTGCGGTCTATCGCGCGATCGAATTCCTCCAAATCGCTTACTTCGACAAGAAGCAGGTCGGCGCGATCGCGAGCCGGGTGACGAGCGACACCGACCGCGTCTGGGGCTTCCTCGTCGACGGACTTCCGTACCTCGCGACCAACGGTCTTCTCGTGATCGGCATTGCGACGGTCCTGTTCTTCGTCAACCCGGTGCTCGCGGCGGCGGTGCTTGCCCCGATCCCGATCGTCCTTCTCATCAGCGTCCTTTTCTGGAAGCCACTGTCGCAGATGTTCCACAAAGTCGGGCAGAAGTGGGCGCGCTTCCACATGCACCTCAACGAGTCGCTCTCCGGCATTCGGGTCGTCAAGGTCTTCGCCAAGGAGGACCATGAGTACGCGAAGTTCGGCAAGCGCAATCGGGAGCTGCGCGATTCCGGCGTGTCCGTCGATGCCCGCTGGTACTCGATGTTCGGGGCGATGAGCTTCTTCACCTCGCTCGGAACGCTCATCAACTGGACGGTCGGCGGCTACATGGTCTATCGAGGCACCCTCAGCCTCGGCGACTTCTGGAAGGTCAACGCCTACCTGATGCTGGTCTACGGACCCCTCCAATGGTTCGCGCAGTTGAACCACTGGTTCAGTCGCGCGATGGCCGGGGCCGAGCGTATCTTCGAAGTCGTCGATTCGGAGAAGGAGAACTACAAGGACGAAGGTCAGCGACTCGACATCGTCGGAGAGGTCGAGTTCGACGGCGTCCGGTTCGGCTACGACAAGTCGAACCCGGTTCTCAAAGGCATCACCTTCACCGCCCAGCCTGGCGAGATGATCGGCTTGGTCGGCAAGTCGGGTGCCGGCAAGTCGACCACGATCAACCTGATCTGCCGTTTCTACGAACCGGATGCAGGCACGATCCGGATCGATGGCGTCGATACGCGCGACATCGCTCTCCAAGATATGCGCCACCAGGTCGGCGTCGTGCTTCAGGAGCCGTTCCTCTTCAACGGGACGATCGCCGAGAACATCGCCTATGGCAAGCCGGGCGCGTCGTTCGAGGAGGTGATCGAAGCGGCGCGAGCAGCCAACGCCCATCACTTCGTCCTGGGCAAGCCCGACGGCTACGATACGATGGTCGGTGAGCGGGGCGCGAAGCTGTCGGGCGGAGAACGCCAACGCATCTCGATCGCTCGTGCGATCCTCCACAACCCGCGCATCTTGATCCTCGACGAAGCGACCTCGAGCGTGGACGTCGAGACCGAGAAGCAGATTCAGGAAGCGATCGGGCGTCTGATCGAGGGGCGAACGACGTTCGCGATCGCCCACCGACTCTCGACGCTGCGCAACGCCTCCCGACTCATCGTGCTCGAGAAGGGCGAGATCGCCGAGATCGGCACCCACGCCGAACTGATGGAGAAGCAAGGGGTCTTCTCCAATCTGGTCAAGACGCAGAGCGCGATCAATGAGATCGTCGGATACAGCGAGGGCGACGAGCCCGAAGGAGAAGTCGATTGGCCCGAGTAACCCTGAACCCAACCGGTCGAACCGGAGGTCGGCGATGAGCCTGACCTTCCGACCGTGCGAATACGACGACTATCCGGCGATCGCGCGGATTGTCGCCCGGATCGACGACGAGCGCCCGAACGCCGATCAGCTCCGCGAGTATGCGAAACCACGCGAAGGCAAGGTCGACTGGCAAGCGTCCGCCCTTCTCGACGGGGAGCTCGTCGGCTTCGGTCGCTGCCAGCGCCGCGAGACGTTCCCGGCGGGCAAAAGCCACATGACGGTCGTCGTCGACGAACACGTCGAGGGGCGCGGCATCGGTCGCGCCCTCGCCGACCTGATGTACGATCGGTGCCGCGACTTCGGCGCGACCTATGTCACGACCGCGGTCCGCGAGGACCTCGACCGCTCACGGCTCTTTGCCGAGCAGCAGGGATTCGTGGAGACCCAGCGACTGTACGGCTCCAGCCTCGAGGTTCCGACGGAGCCGATCGCTCTGACGGCCGTCGATCGGGTCCGGATCGCGTCGTGGGCCGAACTCGGCGACACGCCCGAATCCCGTCGGGAGCTGTACGAGACCGGTCATGACGCCGAGTCCGTCTCGGTCGATGCGGACGAGTGGGGTCGTCTCAGCTACGCCGAGTTCGAGATCGAGGTCTTCGGCCCGACCCATCGCCCCGACGCCCTGTTCGTAGCGATCGAAGACGGTCGGTTCGTCGGCTTCCACTATCTCAGCGTCAACGACCAAGGCACCGTCATCGTCGGATTCACGTGCGTGCGGCCCGCCGTCGCCAACCGCGGTATCGCGACTGCACTCAAACTCGTCGGCGTCTGTTGGGCGCAGGGCGAGGGTCTCCAAACGATGCGAACCCACAACGACACGCGGAACGCGCCCATGATCGCCATCAACCGCAAGCTCGGTTTCGTCGACGAGCCGGGCTGGATCTACGTTCGCAAGGAGCTCGTATGAACCCTCAGACGCTCTGTCTCTTTCACGCCCCTGAAGACCGGTTTCGCCTCACCGTAGGTGAGGAAAAATCCTACGTTACGGTCAAGCCCGTGTGGTCGGCACCCCTCTCGCACCCTGGGCGATATCTCTCGCTCGTCGACGGCAAAGGCGAGGAGATCGTGATGCTGGCCGACCCAAAGGAACTGCCCGCCGAATCACATCGCTCGCTCGAACTCGAGCTGAAGCGCCGCTACCTGACCTCGACGATCCTCTCGATCGATCATGCGAAGGTGGAGTTCGGAGCGACGTACTGGACGGTCCGCACCGATCGAGGCTCCCGTGACTTCGTGACGCAAAGCCTCCAAGAGAATGCCCAATGGCTCGGTGAGAACCACCTCCTCCTCGTCGACGTCGACGGCAACCGGTTCGAAATCCCGGACGTCACCGCCCTCGACGAAACGAGCCGCCACTTCGTCGAGACGATTCTCTAGCCCAGCGCTTCGAGGTACTTCACGCCCGACCCGGTGTTGAACAGCACCACGGTCTCATCGGGGCTGAGGAAGCCGGTGGCCAGAAGTCGCCGCGCCGCGGCCAGCGTCGCGCCACCCTCGGGTGAGGCCAAGACGCCGGTTGTGCGCGACATCTCCTTGGCCGCGGCGACCATCTCCGCGTCCGAGATCGTCAGCGCGGTTCCGCCGGTCGCGCGGATCAGGTCGAGCATGATGAAGTCGCCGATCGCGCGTGGGACACGGAGGCCGGAGGCAACCGTTTGCGCGTTCGCGAACTCCGTCGCGAACCGCTCACCGGCGTGGAATGCAGTCGCGATCGGGGCGCAGCCCTCGGCTTGGACGCTGATCATCCGAGGCCGCGCCGCGCCGATCCACCCCATGCGCTGCATCTCGTCGAACGCCTTCGCCATGCCGACAAGCCCGGTGCCACCCCCGGTCGGATACACGATCGCATCGGGCAAGCCCCCCATCTGCTCGAACAGCTCGTAGCCCATCGTCTTCTTCCCTTCCACCCGGTACGGCTCCTTGAGCGTGCTGAGGTCGAACCACCCTTCGGCCTCCTTGCGCCGCCCGATCTCGGCCGCACAATCCGTGATGAGGCCGTCGATCAGGGTCACATGGGCACCGTGGTTCTCGCACTCGACGATGCACGCCCTCGGAGTGTCGCGGGGCATGAAGACGTACGCCTCCAGACCGGCCTTCGCCGCATAGGCGGCCAGGGCGCCCCCGGCGTTTCCCGCGGAGGGCACCGCCAGCTTGGTCGCCCCGAGGTGCTTCGCCATCGAGACGGCCACCGTCATCCCCCGCGCCTTGAAGCTGGCGGTCGGGTTCACGCCCTCGTCCTTGATCCACCATGTCGCTCCGAGTTGCGGTGCGGGGTGAAGCGGGGTCATCCCTTCACCGAGGCTGACGGGCGCGCAGTCCGGGAGGACCTCGCGGTAGCGCCAAAGCGTAGCCTCCCGCCCTCGAAGGTCGTCAGGTCGCAGGGTCGATGCGGACAGGTCGTAGTCGACGCGCAGCGGGCGCCCACACGTGCAGGTATTGATCAGGCGGTCGGCCGGATACGCGAGGCCGCAGAGAAAGCAGGTGAGGCGCATACCCCCGAGTATTGCTCACGCCAAGCATCGGACGGCTCATGCCGGCAGATTGCAATCTGGAGACCGCCTCCCGGGGATGACGATCAGCAAGGCGTCGATGCGTGCGTCTCCGCAAGACGAAGGGTCCTCGCCTTCAGGCGAGGACCCTTCTCATTCACCGCTGCAGAGCGGCTTAGTGGTGATGGTGGCCGTGGCCCTCATCTTCCTTTTCAGGAACCTCGGCGACCGCGGCCTCCGTCATCAGCAAAAGCCCACCGATCGAGGCGGCGTTCTGGAGGCAGGTCCGGACGACCTTGGTCGGGTCGACGATACCGGCCTTCATGAGGTCTTCGAACTCGAGCGTGGCCGCGTTGTAGCCGAAGCCCTTCGTATCGGTCTTGACCTTCTCGACGATGACGCTGCCTTCGACGCCGCAGTTCTCGGCGATGCAGCGCAGCGGCGACTCGATCGCCTTGCGGACGATGTTCACGCCGATCTTCTCGTCTTCCCCGGCCTTGATCTTCTCGAGGACCTTTCCGGCTCGAAGGAGCGCGGTGCCGCCACCCGGGACGATGCCCTCTTCGAGCGCGGCGCGGGTCGCGGCGAGTGCATCTTCGATGCGGGCCTTCTTCTCCTTGAGCGCGGTCTCGGTCGCGGCGCCGACCTTCACGACGGCAACGCCGCCCTGCAGCTTGGCGAGGCGCTCCTGGAGCTTCTCCTTGTCGTAGCTGCTGTCGGTGGTCTCGATCTGGCGCTTGATCTGGGTGATCCGGCCGTCGATCGCCTTCTTCTGGCCCTTGCCGCCGACGAGGGTCGTGGTTTCCTTCGTGATGAAGATCTTCGAGCAACTGCCCATCATGTCCGGGGTCACGTTCTCGAGCTTGATGCCCAGGTCTTCGCTGATGAACTGACCGCCGGTGAGGACGGCCATGTCCTCGAGCATCGCCTTGCGCCGGTCGCCGAAGCCGGGGGCCTTCACCGCCGCGACCGGCAGGCCGGCGCGAATCCGGTTGAGGACGAGGGTCGCGAGGCACTCGTTCTCGACGTCCTCGGCCACGATGATGAACGGCCGGCCCATCCGCAGGACCTTCTCGAGGAGCGGAATGAGATCCTGAACGTTGCCGATCTTCTTCTCATAGAAGAGAATCAGCGGGTTCTCGTAGACCGCCTCCATCCGAGTGGGGTCGGTGACGAAGTAGGGCGAGAGGTAGCCCTTGTCGAACTGGAGGCCATCCACCAGCTCGTAGAGCGTCTCGGTGGACTTCGACTCTTCGACCGTCACGACGCCGTCCTTGCCGACCTTGTCGATGATCGTCGAGACGAGCTCGCCGACCTCGGCGTCCTTGGCCGAGATCGTGGCGACCTGGGTCATGCCCTGCTTGCCCTTGACCGGGGTCGACATCTTCTTGAGCTCCGCGACGATCGCGTCGACGGCGGTGTCGATGCCCTTCTTGATCAAGGTCGGGTTGCTGCCGGCGGCCACGTTGCGGCTACCGTCGCGGAAGATCGCCTGGGCGAGGACGACGCTGGTCGTCGTTCCGTCACCGGCGAGATCGTTGGTCTTGCTGCTGACTTCGCGAATGAGCTGAGCGCCCATGTTCTCGAAGCGGTTTTCGACTTCGATCTCCTTGGCGATCGTCACGCCGTCGTTGATGACGTTCGGGCTCCCGAACTTCTTCTCGAGGACGACGTTGCGGCCGCGCGGCCCGAGGGTGACTTTCACCGCATTGGCGAGCTTGTCGACGCCGCTCTCGAGGAGCTTGCGGGCGTCATCGCTGTACTTGAGGTCCTTTGCTGCCATGGAATCGCTCCTTTACTTCTTCTTCGGGGCCGGCTTGGCGGCAGACGTCTTGGCGACGGGCTTCTTCGCCGCAGGCTTGGCGGCGGGCTTGGCGGCCGGCTTCGCGGCGGTCTGGACGACGGCCTTGGCGGGCTTGGCGCTGCCGGTCACGACGGCGAGCACGTCATCGGCGCGGAGGATGACGTAGTCCTTGCCGCCGACGGACACTTCGGTGCCGCTGTACTTGCCGTAGAGCACGATGTCGCCCACCTTGACATCGACGGCGGCTCGGGTTCCGCTGTCGAGCATCTTGCCGGGGCCGACGGCGAGCACGCTACCGCGCTGGGGTTTCTCTTGAGCCGAGTCGGGGAGGATAATTCCACCGGCGCTGATTTCTTCCTTCGCGGCGGCCTCGACGACGATGCGGTCATGCAGGGGCTGAAGCTTCATGATCGTTTGTTTTCTCCTGAATCAGGTGCCGCCGCGCAGGAGCGGGCGGGTCGCTGTGATTAGCAGTATACCGTTGAGAGTGCCAACGAAGCACCGTTTTTGGCTTGAAGGCCGCGATTTCAGAACATGTCGCGATCGCCGTAGAGCGTCTGAATGTAGTTGATCTGCCCGAGGTGATAGACCAGGTTCCAGTAGTGGAATCCCGTGATGACTCCGACCGGCGTCGGACCCCACGGAGTCTCCGCCATGCTTGCGAGGCGTTCTGGCGAGAGACCTCGTACAAAGTGCGCCCAGCGCGCCGTGGATTCACGGCATGCGGCTTCGCAAGCCTCGACGGTGGTCCAGCGCTTGCGGTACTCGCGGGCGCCCTCGTAGCCCTCGAAGGGACCCGGATGCTCCGGATCGATCAACTGCATGTGGAGGTCGGGGGCGCAGGCGCACTCCTGCAGTTGATCCAGCGCGGTTCGCCCGGTCTCCATCGGACTCCAGACCTGACGTTCGGCCGGCATCTTGCGTGCAGACGAGAAGAGCATGTCGACCGCGGAGTCGGTCATGTTGATGAGGAGCTCGATCGCACTCATCGGGCGAGGTTACCCACGGACCGGATACTCGGAAAGCGCCGACGTGGCAGCCTCGAAACGGCGCATCGCCTCCACCAGAGCCTCCAGGTCGCTCTCCACCATCAAGGCGAGGCGGTGCTCTCGACGCACGAAGCCCTCGTCGAGGGCGTGGTCGAGTAGCGCCACCACCGGGTCGAAGTAGCCGGCGACGTTGAGCAGACCGATCGGCTTCGATTGGATGCCGAGCTGATTCCAGGTCGCGATCTCGAACATCTCCTCGAAGGTCCCGAGCCCACCCGGCAAAGTGATGAAGCCGTCGGCGAGGTCCGCCATCGTCGCCTTGCGTTCGTGCATCGAGTCCACCTCGATCAGCTGGGTGAGCCAGGAGTGGGCCAGTTCGTGGGGAATCATGAACTTCGGAATCACGCCGATGACCTCACCCCCTTGTTCGAGCGCCGCGGTCGCGACGGCGCCCATCAAGCCGATGTCGCCGCCGCCATAGACGACGCCGATGCCGAGCTCGGCGAGCCGACGACCCACATGGACGGCGGCTTCCCGATAAGCCGGCTGCCTTCCGAACCGGGAGCCGCAGAAGACGGTGATCCGACGAAACGTCACGGCAGGTCTTCCAACGGCAGCGAGTGGACCTCCTTCGCCGTCGCGAGCACGAAGCAGCTGTGGATCTTCCCGATCCCCTTGATCTTGCTCAGCCGATCCTTGATCAACGCCTCGTACGACTTCATATCCTGGACGACGATCTTGAGGAGGTAGTCGAACTCGCCGCTGACGTGGTAGCAGGCCTGGACTTCCGGAATCTCTTGGACGGCGCGCACGAACCGATCGATCGGCTGCTCCTGGTGGAGGGCGAGACTGATCTGCGCCATCACCGTCAGGCTGTAGCCGAGGGTCGCCGGATCGACGACGACGGTGTAGCCCCGGATGACCCCGAGGTCCTCGAGCTTGCGGACCCGTTGGAGCACGGACGGGGCCGAGAGCCCGACCTTGCGTGCGATGTCGGCGTTTGTGATCCGGCCGTCCTCCATCAGCAGGCGCAGGATGTTCACATCGACTTCGTCGAGGCGGTCTCGCATCTCGCCATTATGTGCACCCGACGAAAGTTAGGGTCGAACGGCACGAGGTATGCGGTACGTTACGCGTCGATGGCGGCGAAATCTCCGATACCAGACCACGCAGACCACCAGGAAGTCGCCATCGCGGCGATTCGTCCGCGTCGGTCGCGCCTGCCTTTGCGAGGCACGTTGCTCAACACCTCGGCGGTCGCGATCGGCGCCATCATCGGTCTCGCGATCGGACGGTGGCTGCCGCCCGGTCTGCTTTCGATGGCGACGACCGGCCTCGGCCTCGTGACGATCGGCATCGGCCTCAAGCTGTTCCTGGAGTCGAAGAACGTCCTCGTCGTGGCGATCGCGATCGGGATCGGTGGAGTGATCGGCAAGCTGCTCGGCATCGACGCCGGGCTTGAGAGCTTTGCCGAGTTCGCGCGCCAGCGCCTTGGTGGCGGCGGCTCATTCAACGAGGCGCTGATCACCACCAGCGTGCTGTTCTGTGTGGGACCGATGACGCTGCTCGGCTGCATGCAGGACGCCCTCGAAGACAAGATCGAACTCCTGGCGCTGAAAGCGGTGATGGACGGGATCGCGTCGATCTTCTTCGCGGCCGCGCTCGGGCCCGGCGTCTTGGTGACCGCGGGCGTCGTCCTCGTGACCCAAGGCGCGCTCACGTTGATGGCCGGCCGACTGAGTCGCCTCAGGAACGATACCGAGCTCCTCGCAGAAACGACCGCGGTCGGAGGGCCGATCCTGATGGCGATCGGGCTCGGGCTTGCCGACATCAAGAAGTTCCCTTCCGAGAACTTCCTTCCCGCCCTGGTGCTCGCCCCGATCGTGGCACTCCTCTTTCGTCGCTTCACGTCCAAGGCGCCCACATCCGATCCGCTGTGAGCTGCCTCTGTTCCGATGACGATCCCGTCAAGGCGCGCCAGGCGTTGATCGAAACATCGGTCGTGAGGGTGATCCACGACGAATCGCACTTCATGGTCGCGATCGAGTCCTGCTTGTTCTGCCGACGGCTCTGGCTCAAGGTCTTCGCCGAAGAGATCGATTGGTCCGGTGGCAACGACCCCCAGGAAGTCTATTGGATCCCGATTACCGAGCAAGAGTCCGAGCACGTCGTCGCTTCGGACGAGTCGATCGTCACCGCAAGCACGGGCAAGAGGGTGCTCTGGAGCAACTTCGCGAAAGACGCCGACGCACCGACTTTGCGCTGGGTCAACGGCCCCGTCGGCATCCCTCCCCACGACTGACCGAATACCCAAAAGCACCCCGCCTCCGACCGCTTTGCGGTCGGAGGCGGGGCGCTTGGCGAGACCAGCGAACCTAGCGGATCGAGAGTTCCACTGTGCGCGAGACCCCGTCACCGAGGTCGATCATCAGGCGGTATCGACCCGTGCTCAGGCCCAGTTCGCGCCAGTTGAAGATGTACTGGCCATCGGAGTAGCGGAAGAGATTTCCAGTATCGCCACCCACACCGCTGGTCGCTTCGTTCACCGGACCCGGAACATCGCCGCTGATCCGCTGGTACGAGAGCCGGGCCTGGAGATTCGTGATGCCGGCGCTCGCCCCGGTCAATCGGAACTTCACGACGATCGTGCTCTTCATCCTGAACACCGACGTGCCATCGGCATTGATCGGCTGGAGGATGCCCGACCAGGCGTAGGTGACCGTGATCGGGAACGTCGCGACCGAGGTGTTGCCGGCAGCGTCCGTAGCGGTACACGTGACCGTGGTCGTGCCCGGCGCGAACCAGGAGCCGGAAGCGGGGTTGCAGGTGACCGCGACCGGGCCATCGACATCGTCGTTGGCCGTCACCGAGAAGTGCACGATCGCGCCGAGGGTGCTGCTCGCCGTGGCGGTCAGCGGTCCCGGCGTGGTGATCACCGGCGGGGTCGTATCCTGAATCGGCGCCTCGAAAGCACCCATGTCCACTCCCGGACCGATTACGCGGGCATTACCGCCGAGATCCGTGATGAAGCTGCCCGTCGGATCGAGGAGGAACGGCGGCGCGGTGACGACACCGCCGAGACCGACATCGATGCCCGGAGATCCGGCCTGGAGACGAAAGTCTCCCGCAGATCGGTTGACGAAGAGGGGGAGGGCGCTGAGGTTGCCCGGTCCGGCCAGGACCGAGGATCGCTCGATGTTCGAGTAGGAAACCATGGGTCCCGGCTCCACGAACCAGACGTTCTGATCATCGAGCGAATAGTTGTTGACGACGCCTCGGTTGTTCCAGATGATGCTGTTCTGGATGATCGTCGTCGGCGAGGAGATCACGACCGGCGAGAAGCTCCCCACGTTGTCGACGATGGAACAGTTGATCAGTCGCGTGATCGTCGAAGCACAGCGCAACGCGCTGCCGATATTGTCGGCCACTCGGCCGGGATCGGTCACCGAGTTTCTGTTCCCGGCAATGAGCGTGTTGACGAGCGTGGCTTCGTCTCCCGCCAAGATCAAACGACGGTCCCCGCCGGTCGCGCCCGTAAACCGCGAGTTGGCAATGCGCGCGGTGACGCCGGTCGCACGCACGTTCGAAGAACCGATGAAGTTCGTGCGCTGCACGTCCAGCGTCGAGCCCCACCACGCCGAGTGGTTGATGCTGGTGTTCAAGAGCTCGCAGTCGACGAGGGTCGCATTCGTCCCGAACTGCGTGATGATGCCCAGATTGTCGAACTGGCACTGCTCGAAGACCAAGTTCGAACCATCGCTGTACATCGCGTCCCACAATCCGCCCGAGAAGTTGCAGCCTCGGAAGGTGGGGCTTGAACCGTAGTTGGCCACTGTGCCCGCGCGGTCCGCGATGTTGCCGGTGAAGGTGCAACCGATCAAGGTCGGGCTGGAACCGTCGTTGCGCATCCCGCCGCCCAGGCCCTCGTCCCCGTTTTCGGCGTCCCAGCGAGCATCGTTGTTGGCGATCACACAGTTGACGATCGTCAAGTTGGAGTTGACATTCTTGATTCCATGACCGAGATCGGGCCAACCCAAGGTGCGCCCGTCCCGGAGCGTGAGGTTCTCAAGGCGCGAGGCGCTCGTGAGATTGGTCGTCCGCAGCACGGTGCCTGCGCCCAGACCGTAGGCGTTCGGCTTCAGGATCGTCGTCGTCGCACTGTCGCCCCGGATGACCAAGTCCTTGTTGTTCCATTGGACGGATTCCAGGTACGTTCCGGGCGCGATCTGGATCGTGTCGCCGGGACTGGCGGCGTCGATGGCGCCCTGAATGGTCGCGATATCGCTAGGAACATTGATCGTCGCGGCAAAGGCGGACGTCGCCGCGAAAGCGGAGAGAATCAGGGTGGCGAGGCATCGCCGGGCGTGAATCGTGGACATGATGAGGTTCTCCTTGGTGAGGGGTTTGGCATCGGGTCGTGGGAAGCGGGCGGCCTTCACCGCGCAACCTCCGGGTCATCGAGAAGGGTTCCGGCCATCTGGACGAGGGCGTCGCCGTACGGCTTGCATGTGGAATCCAAGCGCGACAGCTCCTCGGCCGCCGTCCGAACGTTTTCGAGAGATCGCTGCGCAACGGCTCGATCTCCGCGCTCCATCGCTCGGTGGGCCTCCTCGGCCTGGGAAGAGAGCTGGGCGGCCTCCTCTTCGCTCACCAGTTCCGCGTCGAGGACGCGCTGGATGAGCAAAGAGAGCCGCTGGATTCGTTGGAGTTCAGATTTCATGAGTGATGAGTTGAGGTCTTCGAAGGCCTCGAAACGACTGATGGGGTGATGGTGCGGGGCCCCCGCCGACGGAACCGTCGTCAAAACCGTGTAAAGTCCGTCGACAAAGCGAAATCTCACGAAAATTGCTCATGTCGACGGTGTCACTCGAAATCCAGATGCTCGGACCGTTTCGAGCACTCGTGCACGGGGAGCCGATGCCACGATTGCGCACGCGGTCGATCGAATGGCTTCTCGCCTTGCTCGCCCTCCGTGGGGGGCGAGCCGTCGATCGCTCGTGGCTCGCCGCGACCTTGTGGATCGACAGTGGCGAAGGTCAGTCGCTCCGCAATCTGCGAGATGCGCTCGTCCATCTGAGGCGTGCGTTGGGTCCTGAAGGGGCGCGGATCGAATCGCCGTCCCGGGACCAGCTTCTCCTCAATCTGGAGGGCGCGACGGTCGATGTCCTCGAGTTCGACCGCCTCGCGAAGATCGGCGACGAGGCCTCGTGGCAGGCGATGGTCGATCTCTACCGCGGCGTCTTCCTCGAGGGATGCCAAGAAGAGTGGGTCTGGATCGAGCGCACGCCCCGTGAGCTGACCTTCCTTGCCGCTCTCGAAGAGCTCGCCGACCGCGCCGCAAAGCGCGGATCCTTCGACGAAGCGCTGGTCGTTCTGCGACGCGCCGAGGCCGCCGACCCCCTGCGAGACACGGTCCAGAGACAGCTGATGCGCACCCTTGCCGGGCGAGGAGACGCCCCCGCGGCCATGCTCGCGTTCCGCGCCTATCGGGACCGGCTCAAGGGCGAACTCGGACTCGATCCCGACCCCGAGACGAGCGCTGTCTTCGAATCGATCCGCCGGCATGCGCCTCAAGCGGCGATGCCGGCTGCATCCGACGCGGTCGCTTCCCCGACCACGACCCCCGCCCCGTTCCCTGAGAATCTCCCCCACGGGCTTACGGAGCTCATCGGGCGGGAGGAGGTGCTCCGCGGGCTGTCGGAGGACCTGGCCGAGACCCGGGTGCTGACCCTGACCGGGGCCGGCGGCGTCGGCAAGTCGCGCCTCGGCATCGAGACCGCCCGGAAGCTACGACCCGACTTTCCGGACGGAACCCCGTTCATCGCCCTGGCCGCCCTCGACGATCCTTCCCTGCTCGCCACGTTCATCGCCGCCGCCCTCGACTTCGGCAACGACGACCCGGCCACCCGTGAAGTGACCGCGGAAACCCTCGCCCAGCGGCTCCGGGGGCGACGGCTCCTCCTCGTCCTCGACAACTGCGAACACCTAGTCGAAGCCGTCGCCGATCTGTGTCAAACCCTCTTGGAGCGCTGTCCGGACCTCCGCATTCTCGCCACCAGTCGCCAGCGGCTCGGGCTCGTGGGCGAGAAGGTTCGGCGCGTTCCGTCGCTGTCGATTCCCGCCCCGGAAGCGATCGCCCGCACCTCCAAGGAACAGCTGCTCGAATACGATGCGGTCAAGCTCTTCGTGAAGCGCGCCCGCATGGCGGTCCCTGAGTTCGCGATCACCACCCACGAAGAGGCGCTGGACGTCACGACGATCTGCCGGCGGCTCGACGGCATTCCCCTCGCGATCGAACTCGCGGCGGCGCGCACTTCGGTCCTGACCGTCTCCCAGATCGCCGCCCGCCTCGATGATCGCCTCACCCTTCTCGCGAGCGGCACGCGGGGAGGGCTGCGACGACACCAAACTCTGCGCGCCCTCATCGATTGGTCGTACGATCTGCTCGATCCGGACGAACGCGATCTCTTCGTGCGCCTGGCCGTCTTCACTGGCGGTTGGACCCTCGAAGCGGCCGAAGCGATCGGCGGCGCGCCCGACGTTCTCGACCGCCTCTCCTCGCTGGTCGACCGATCTCTCGTCGTGGTCGATCATCGGCCCCCCGAAACCCGCTACCAGATGCTCGAGACCCTTCGCGAGTACGCCGCCGAGCGCCTTCGAGAGTCGGGCCAGGAGCCCGTGGTCCGAGAGCGACACTTGGCCCACTTTGCCGCCGTCGGCAGCCGCCTCGCCGCGAAATGGGAGAGCCCGGAGCTGGCGAAGGTCCTTGCCCAGGTCGAGGCGGACCTCGGCAACTTCCGGACCGCGATCGCGGAGACGCGAAACCCGGACCCGTCGATCTCGACCGTTGCGGTCGCGCTCTTGGCCTCGCTCTGGCGGTATTGGGAGTGGCGAGGATCACCCGCCGAAGGCCTCGATCTCCTCCTCGCCGGTCTCGAGGTCGAGAGGACGGACACCCCGACCCGGGTACAGCTCCTGCTTGGCGTCGCCGCTCTCTGCCAAAGGGGTGACTTCAAGCGGGCGATCGAGTATGCCGATCGCGCCCTCGATCTCACCCAACCGGACACACGCGACCACGCCGCCGCCCGATTGGCCCTTGGACGGTCTCACGCCAGCCTCTTCCACCACGACGTCGCCATGGCTGAGCTCGACGCCGCCCTGGCCGCAAGCCTCGCCTGTGGGTGGGAATGGGGTGCGGCCGAAAGCCTCAACATTCGAGGATCGCTCGCTTTTCAGTACAAGGAAGCCTCGACTCAAGACGATTTCGAGCGGGCGCTCCACCTTGCCGAGCGCGCGGGTTCCGCACATGCGATCGCGCATGCTCTCCAGAATCTGGGCAGGATTCGGGTCGATGCCCGCGATTTTCCCGCCGCGATCGCGCTCTTGAACCGTGCCTCCGACCTATGGATCCAGCTCGGCTTCCGCAGCTTTTGCGGCGTCGTCCAGCGTGATCTCGCCGAGATCGCCCGGCGTGAAGGGCGTCGTGAGGATGCGATCGCTTCGCTCGAGAAGTCGATCGCGCTCTGCCGCGAAGCCGGTGCCCAGCAGGACCTCGGATTGTCGCTTTATGAGTTAGGCAGTGTGTACTATGAATGGGGGGATATCGCGGCTGCGGAACGCTTGTATCGCGAAGCCTACGCCCTAGTCGACGGCACCGATTTCGACCCGCAAGGCAACTTCATCGGCAATATGATCGGCTGCTGTCTTGTTCGGCGCGGCGATTACGATGAGGCGCTCACTTGGCACCAAAAGAGCCTTGAGAGGTACCGAGCCGCAGGAATCGAAGACGGGATGGTGTGGACCCTCGACCGAATCGCCGTCGCGCTCGCTTTGAACGGCGACATCCGTGACAGTGCGGTCCTGCGCGGGGCCATGGAAGCCGCCCGGGCGTCATCAGGCCAGACGCGCGCACCTTGGGATCAAGCCGATCTCGACCAGGCCGAACGCCTTGCCCGCGAGTCCCTCGGAGATGCCGCCTTTGACGCGGCCCTCGCGGAAGGGGCGTCGCTAGCGTTGGCCGAAGCCGCCGACCTCGCAAGCCGCAGGACGTCGCCGACGGAATCTGACGGGTGCTTACTGAACCCGCACGATCCCGACTCGAAGTAACCCCGACATCTGTCCAGTATCGACGCGGACGAATCGGACCGCCGCCGCCCACCATCCGGGCCGATCCACCGGCACCGATTCCGTGCCCGGACCGGTGAACGCCACGAACCGCTGATGCCGAAACGCGCGGTCGTTCGGATTCGTGCCGGCCGTGCGCATCGGGGCGAGGAGCAGCTCGGTCACGACCCCGGCGTGGTTCGCAGCGAGCGCCCGGAACTCGACCGATCCCGCGCCCGCCTCGGCGACCACGACGACGGCGTCACCGACGAACAACGCCTCGGGCGGATCGAGCGGAATCACCCGATCGGCATCGACCTGCAGAAACTTCGACGAGAGCGCCATGAACGCGTCGACGGCCCGCCAAGGATGCCCGTCGATCGCCCGTTCCCGCCCGTATCGTGCCCAATTCTGAACCTGCTCGGGGCTCAAGGTCCGGTAGGCGCGCATCGCCTGCGCGCGAAGCGCTCGCCAGGCCCGCTGCTTCTCCGTGTTCGGATTTCGGGGAATCACATGCTCGCGAAGATAGACCTTCCCTGCCGCCGTGCGCACCATCACTGCCCCCGCGAGTCGGCCGCTGCCCTCGCCGAGAATGCCACCCTTGATCGTCGCCATACACGGAAGTATCGGCGCGCTCAGCACCCATTCGCAGGGGTTGTGTCGCGTGGCCCGCGCCCTGCTCGGGAGCATCGCCGCACCATGCCCAGACCATGGCTGCACCATGGCGACGGCTACGGTGCCGGCTCCGCGCCCTGTGGACGAGATCGGCCCCAGCCCTTGTGTCCGGGAAAATTGCGCTAGGGGGTTGCATCGGCGCAATTCTGTGGGTATTCTGATGTCTACTGTCGGGGGATGAGTGACTTGGACGACCAGACTTCCGGAATCTACGCCCATACGCCGCCGAAGGGCGGCGGTGACTGGCACGACCTCGTGACGCACCTTCGCGCGGTCGCCGAACGCGCCTCGGCCTTTGGGGCGAAGTTTGGCGGGTCCGCTGCCGGGATGTTACTGGGACTCACCCACGATCTGGCAAAGGCTTCGTGCAAGGGTACCGGTCAGCCGCGTTCAAGTACCTCAGCAAGGCGGATGTGTAGGATAAAGAGATGACAGTATTCCAGTTTGAGATCGGTGGTCCGATGGCCATGTTCATGAGGCCCCACTCGGGCTCGACACCCGTGTCGTATCCCATTCCCACAGGGAGCGCAATACGTGCCATGGCCGAGTCGCTTGCGCTGGTCGAGGGCGCGTACTTCCAGCCGGCGCAGATAAGGGTCTGCAAGCCGTTGCTCTACGCTGGTTACGCGTGCAACTATGGCGGCCCCCTACGCAAGCCTGCTCAGATAAAGGACAACGCAAGCTACCAACACGTCGCGCGTGTCCTTGTCGATTGCTGCTTCCAGATCGAGGGAGACTGCAGAAAGATCGCGGCTCATTCGGACTATGACCCGGCTCGCAAACTTCAGGAGATGCTGAAGAGGCGACTTGAAGAGGGCAAGTCACGGTTCCCCGTGTGCCTAGGGTGGAAGGAGTTCGCGCCGACCTATTTCGGGCCATGGCGGGAGGGAACCGTGCCGGATCCCATGATCAACGAATCGGTTCCTGGCTACTTGTTGGAAGTCTGGGACCGCCCCGCACACGGAAGCTGGGCACCGAAGTTCGCCGACGTGCAGATAGTCGAGGGTGTGTGCGACCTACGGGAGGTGCTGGGCCATGCTCGTTGAGTGCTGGAGACTTGCGCAGGCCTTGAAGGAAGCCGGTATCGCTCCACCATCCCAGAGTGCCGATGTTGCCAACCCGGGGAAGACCGGCGGTCCAGTCCTGCGGTGCCTCCTGGCCGAGAACGGTGGCGTAAGACTCGTACCCGTGCCGGACGAAGAACTCACAAGCTTGTGGTGCTTCCGGAAGGGAAACTTTCACTTTTGGCCCGTCGTGAGGCCGAGCGCCATTGGTGCCACAGAAGAGTCAGCGAAAGACGCCCATAAGGCTGTCAAAGATGCGACGACAAGAGAGAAGAAGGATAAGGCGCGCAAGCAGGCACTTGAAGTGTTCGAGTTTACGAAGGCTCCCGTCGTAATCGGCATGGCCGGGCCGATGGGTGAACACATGGACAAGCTGACGTTGCCGCTAATGCCAGAGGAGCTGGCAACTCTGCGCGACCGACTGCGAATTCTGACCGAAGAAGCCCTCGCAAGCGCCCTCAACTCTTCGGAAGAAGGGCTCACAGATGTGCGCTTCAGTCTTGCGTTCGGGAAACTAGACAAGCAGAAGATCAAGCCGGATGGTCAGGTCGCCTTCGACCTCGAAGAAGGAACGATCAACACTTCAAAGATTCGCCAGCAAGTTGAGGCTGCGCTTGCGACCTCGTCAAGCTCGGGACACGATGTAGTTTGTTCGCTGAGTGGGATGAACGGCATCAAGCACCAGGGCAAGTTGCCAAACCCAGCATTACCAGTTGTTGCGCCAAGCGGCATAGCCGTCTTTTCGATGTTCAGTGAGGCGCCGACCAACACGCGCTACGGAAGAACCGATGACGCAATCATCCAAGTCACTTCTCAAACCATCCAGGCGTGCCTCAATGCCGTTCGCTACGTGACTCGAGACGAATCTCAAGGGAATTCGTGGACAAGGCTGCCAAACGGCAAGCGAGACAAGCGAACCGAGAAGGCAGACCTCTTGATCGCTTTCGCCGCCGGCATCGAGGCAAAGGTCGCCGACGGATTTGGAGGTGGGGACCCAGAGACCAACTACGCTGACGTTCTAAGGCCAGTTCTTAGTGCACTGGAGGGCAAGTGCAAACTGACGCCGAACGCCGACGTTCATCTGGTTGCCATTCGCCAGATCAGCAACGCTCAGCTACAGGCTGTTTACTGCCGGACACCCATGTTGTCCCAGGTGCTCGAGGCGGGGCGTCGGTGGGAGAAAGCTCAGCAACAGCTGCCCGAGCTTGTCGTCACGTCTCATAAGTCGAAGTGGCTTCTGTCGCCCGGTCGAGCCGTGAGCGTCCTGCTCCGTCGCTGGGTGGACGTCCCAGTACGAGAGACGCTGGTTCCAGGGCCATCCGGGGGCGACCTGCTCGACTTCTTCTTGTCGAAAGGGGAAGAAAGGCGCGAACGAGCAATGGGTCTCCTTGACCGGCTGCTCTACGTCGATAGCCACCTTCTTGCTTGGGCGGGCTCCGAGGCCAGAAGATTCAGCACCGAGGGACTAGGTACGCCTGCCAGCGGATCGAAGAAGGGGAATGAAGTCAAGACAAAGGAACCGGCTTACAAACGTTATGTTGTCGAGAGTATCAAGCTCTTGGCGCTTATCTACAACGCAATGGGCAGAACCATGGAACAGACGCAACATTCACCACCCTATCAACTTGGACTCCTTCTCGGAGTCGTCGATACCCTTCACCTGTGCTACTGCCAAAAGGTTCGGAACAGCATCCCGCCTTCCTTGGGCGGCGGCCAACTTCTGGGCATCGCAGCCGACGATCCAACGCGCGCCCTGAGTGACCTGCTCGAACGCATTCGTCCTTGGTCGGATTGGGCGAACACAGTCCAGCCCAAGGGACAGGACGATAAGGCCGCGCTCAGGGCCAAGAAGGCCTTGGCACGACTTAGTAGCATCGCCCCCCAACTTCAAGGCAACTTAGAGAGGGGCCAGCTTGACCAGATCGGTCGCGCCGACTTGCTGCTCGGATACCTCTCCAAGGACCGGGAAGCCGACCAGTACGCGGAAGCATCAACGCCACCCCCGACCCGACCGGAGCAAAACCATGAGTGAATCCACCATCCCCCGCATGACCGGCATCCTGGTCATCGAAGTCAACGAGTCGAACCCGAACGGCGACCCTGACCGCGAGAGCGATCCGCGGACCCTGCCCGGGTCGCGCATCGGCATCATCAGCGCCGTTTCGTTCAAGCGCAAGCTGCGCGACCTCGTTCACGAGAAAGATGGCGCTGTCTGGAAGCACGTCAAGGCCGAGTTCGACCCCGAGCTGGCGGACGAGCACTTCGACATCCTGGAGAACCGAGGCTTGCAACGAAGCGATGTGAACGCACTCCTCAAAGGGGCCAAAGGCGAAAACCGTCGAGAGGGTAACTATCGGGAGTTCCACGAGCGCTTTTGGGATGCGAGGGTGTTCGGCAACACCTTCTTGGAGTCCTCTGATGACGAGGAAAAGAGCGCGGACGAACAACAAAAGGCAAATCTTCGGAATTCGGTTCGAAACGGCGTCGTCCAGTTCGTCAACGCGCACTCCGTATGCCCGGTGGAGATCCGACGCGATACGAACACAAAGAAGTCGGGGGCTCAGGAGGACAAGGATCGAGGCATGGCGCCGCTCGGTGACCGCCGAGTGCTTCACGGCGTGTACGTCATGCCCTTCTTCGTCAATCCGGCCTTGGCACATCGAACGCACTGCTCGAAGACGGACGTCGACCTGCTCCTGAAGCTACTTGTACCGGCCTATCCAAGCACCGTGTCTCGTGCTCGACCGTTCGTCGAAGTCCGGCATGCCTTCGTGATGGAGCACAGGTCACCCCTAGGATCATGCTCCGACTTCGACCTGGTGCGGCACTTCACGCCGCGAAGAAGGGACGGCAAGAACGATGAGCCATCCCATTCTTGGGATCAGTACGAGGTGTACCCCGACCTTGGCCCTCATGAGGGTCGGGTCACAGGGTTCCGCGACCTGGCCAAGTTCGAATAGCGGTGTACTGGGCTCACAGTCCGAAAGGAACCACGCCGGCGCAGGCCTACCGCGACCACATCGCGAATGTGGTGCGAGCAGCGTCGCGCAACGCTCGGAGGGCTTGCCATTACCATCGCGGTGACCGGCAAGCCTTCATTGGTGCTGTGAAGCGGGCCGCTCAGCTGCACGATCTCGGCAAGTTGGATGATGATAAGCAACGAATTCTGGGAGCCGAAGGCCTTGGTCGGCTCCCGCCTCCTCCCCATGAGGAAGCGGGGGTAGCTCAGCTTGTCCAAGGAAACGACCTGTGGGCGGCCGCACTGGTCGCAGCACACCATCGCGGTCTCTTCGACGGACAGGAGCAGCGGGAGCGCGTCAACTCATTCGAGGGACCGCCATTGCTTCGCAACTTGGATCCCGGAGTGCTGGAAGCGGTTAACGAAGGGCTTCCTCGGTGGCTGCAGTGGCACGATGACGCGGGGTGCAAGGTTCCGGCAGCGCCTCGGACTCAGCCACCAGACCAGGTGTCCCTGAGGCTTGCCTTAAGTTGCTTAGTGGACGCGGACCACTCCGATACCGCCGCCCATTACGGCGAAGCGCCGCACCCACAGTGCAGACGGCGATGGCGGGAGCGGCTCGCCGCATTGGATGCCTACGTCGCGGCAAAGCCTAAGGCGACCGAGCGAGGTCGACGACGCCAAGCGTTCTACGACGCCCTCCGACATGCAGAATTCTCCGACCGTATGCTTCGATGCGAAGCACCGGTAGGCTCGGGCAAGACATGCGCCGTCATGGCTCACTTGCTGAAGCACGCGGCTCAAGAGTCACTGCGGCACATCTTTGTGGTACTGCCCTTTACCAACATCATTGACCAAGCTGTCGATGAGTACAGGCGTGCTCTGGTGCTGCCAGATGAAAAGCCAGAAGACGTTGTGGTGGCACTCCACCACCTAGCTGACTTCGAGTCGCTTCATGCGAGGCAATACGCTGCTCTGTGGCGCGCGCCGGTTATCGTGACCACTGCCGCCTCATTCTTCGAGACGCTCGCGGGCTCGAAGCCTGGGAGACTTCGAAAGCTCCATGAGTTGGCAGGTAGCGCCGTGTTCGTAGACGAAGCCCATGCCGCTCTCCCTGCTCATCTCTGGGCACTGGCCTGGCAGTGGCTCGAGAAGCTGTGCGACCAGTGGGGTGCGCGGGTTGTTCTGGGCAGCGGATCACTCTTCCGATTCTGGGGAGACGGCGGTTACCTGTCTGCGGCCAGCTCGCGCGTTGTTCCAGACGTCACACCCCAACGTGTGCAGGAAGATCTGGTCACAGCGGAAGCGGCGCGGCTGACTCCCCAGTTGATTCGAGACCCTTTGACTCTCGAGTCCCTTGCCGAGAAAGTGCGAGACCAGGAAGGCGCGAGCGTGATCGTCGTAAACACGGTGCGCACGGCGGCATCGCTCGCATCGCTCGCGAAGGATCAGGGACTCGATGTCCTGCACCTCTCGACAGCGCTTGCACCCCGAGATCGCATGCCCATCGTTCAAGAGATACGTCGACGTCTCGCCTGCGAGTCCGATCGGAGATGGCTGCTTGTGGCAACAAGCTGCATCGAAGCGGGCCTCGACTTCTCGTTCCGCCGAGCATACAGGGAGGCCTCGACGGTGGCGAGCTTGTTACAGGTTGGTGGAAGAGTGCGCCGAAATGAAGAGGATTGGGCGGGAGAGCTTTACTCTTTGACCCTTACTGGTGAAGGGGTGACGCAGCACCCCTCATTCACCCAAACGGCCCCGCACTTGATCCACATGCTAGAGCAAGGGCTCTCGGGAGAGGTTGACGAGTTGCTTCGTAGTGAGTTTGCGGGAACATTGCGCAGCATCCTGGAGCAGAAAAGGAACTGCCTCCTCGACAGCGAGAGAGCGTGCCGCTATCCAAGAGTCCAAGACGAGTTTCGAGTCATCGACACGGACACCCGACTCGTGCTAATTGATCCTGAGATTGCACACGCCGTAGCGAATGGCGCCAAGGTGCGATTCTCAAAGATCGTCCAAGCTTCTGTCCAAGTGTTCGCCTCGAAGATCGGCAAGCTGCCATGTGAAGCCATCGGGCCGAGCGACATCTACCGATGGACCGGCGAGTATGACCCGTCTTTTCTCGGCTACATGGCGGACGCGAAGGCGATGGAGACGCTGTTTCGAGAGGGCGGAGCAGTCGTCTAGTGAAGGACTTGACCGACGACGTCCTCGTCCCCATCAGTGCCCTCGAACACGCGTCCTATTGCCCAAGGCAATGTGCGCTCATTCACCTTGAGAGCGTCTGGGATGAGAACGTGTTCACGCTTCGGGGTTCGGCGGCGCATCAACGCGCCGACGAACCCACCACTCGCCAGGAGGGGGGCCGCCGAATCGAGCGCGGACTTCCCCTCTGGTCAGAACGCTACGGTTTGATCGGCAAAGCTGACGTGGTCGAGTTCGACTCTTCGGGGACCCCTTATCCCGTCGAGTACAAGTCTGGGCCGGCCCGGGAGGGGCGACACGAATCGATCCAACTCTGCGCCCAAGCCCTGTGCCTGGAAGAGATGCTCGGCACCGATGTCCCCAAAGGAGCGCTCTTTTGGATCGCCTCCCGGAAGCGAGTCGAGATTGCGCTCGACGAGAATCTGCGCGCACGCACGCTAGAAATCATCGCCGCGACACGCTCGATCCTTCAAGGAACGGACTTGCCCGAGCCTGCCAACGATAAGCGCTGCCCCAAATGCTCGCTCCTCGACGCTTGCCTCCCAGGCGCAATCGTCAGAGCCAGACTCGCTTTCGACCCCTTTGCCCCACGGCCCGAGAGGATGGAATGACCAGCCAGCTCCTGAACACGCTCTTCGTCCAGACCCAGGAAGCCCACATCTCCCTCGAAGATGACAACGTCCGTGTCTGGAACGACGCCGGCACCATCCTCAAAGTCCCCTTGCACCATCTGGGGGCGATCTGCAGTTTTGGCATCGTGTTCATCACCATGCCGCTCCTCATGCGATGCGCAGACCAGGGTCGTAGCGTCGTTCTCTTCGACGTGAATGGACGCTTCAAGGCACGGGTTCAGGGTCGCCAAACCGGTAACGTTCTCCTGCGCAAGGCGCATTATGACGTCGCCACAAGCCCGGACCGGGCACTTGGCTTTGCGATCCGGACTCTCGCCGCAAAACTGCAGAACACGCGCCAAGTGCTGATGCGAGCCGCGCGGGATGCCCGTGATGCGTCGGCGCGGGAGAAGCTCTCCTTGGCTGCGGCCATTCACGCGGAGGCGATCGACGACCTCCGGGTCGTCGAGACCATGGATGAAGCGCGAGGCGTGGAAGGGAACGCCGCCCAGGCATACTTCGAAGCCTTCGACGAAATGATCACGAGCCAGCGGACCGACTTTCGCTTCGACGTTCGCTCGCGTAGGCCGCCGCGCGACCGCATGAATGCGCTCCTGAGCTTTCTCTACAGCATGCTGACCCATGACTGTGTCTCCGCTCTGGAGGGAGTCGGCCTCGATCCCCAGTTCGGGATGCTCCATGTGCTGCGTCCGGGACGTCCCGCGCTTGCCCTCGACCTGGTCGAGGAGTTCAGGGCGACGGTCGGGGACCGCCTCGCTCTCGCCCTCGTCAACCGGAAGCAAATTACGGCGGAGCACTTCGACGTCCGCACGGGAGAAAGCGTTCTCCTGAACGAAGCGGGGAGAAAAGCGGTGCTGGTCGCTTACCAGAAGCGGAAGCAAGAGTTGGTCGAGCATCCCCTGTTCAAAGACAAGACTCCCGTCGGCCTCCTCTGGCACCTTCAAGCCCGCATCATGGCTCGAGCGATGCGAGGCGATCTCGAACACTACCGACCCTACATGGTGTAACCCTCGATGCCCGTACCCGAAAAGATCGATATCCTCGTTTGTTACGATGTCAAGACGATCCACAGTGACGGCGACCGCCGGCTTCGCCAGGTCGCCAAGGCGTGCACGCAGTTTGGCCAGCGCGTTCAGTACTCCGTGTTCGAGTGCACCCTGACGCCTGCTAATCTGCAGCGAATGAAGCAGAAGCTATTGGCGATCCTCGATCCGCAGGAAGACAGCCTTCGGATCTACACCCTCGTCGGCCCACGCGGGCGATGCGTCGAGACGTACGGCCGCGATCGATGGATCGATTTCGACGGGCCGTTGATCACCTGAAGCGCGAACCCACCGCGATGGGTCCCTGAACCTGAGGTTCGCGGCGGCCTGTCGGTTCACATGAGGGTTTCAGGTCTTGAATTCCGCCACCCGGGGTGGTGTTCGCACTTTGAAAACTGGTCTAGAATTAGGTTCGAATGCGGGCGTTGTGCCCGCCGTCGCACCGGCCCACCCGGGCCGGTGAGGATTGAAACTTGCCCGGCACCCCTCAGCGGATCGACACCATCGTGTCGCACCGGCCCACCCGGGCCGGTGAGGATTGAAACTTGCCCGGCACCCCTCAGCGGATCGACACCATCGTCGCGTCGCACCGGCCCACCCGGGCCGGTGAGGATTGAAACGCATCTCCTGGGGTATCGAGTACTCGGCAGGTACTGGCATCGAGTCGCACCGGCCCACCCGGGCCGGTGAGGATTGAAACCCGGAGTTATCATTCCCACGCCTCATCCGCGTAGGTCGCACCGGCCCACCCGGGCCGGTGAGGATTGAAACTCAGTCAGGCGACGAAGTCGGCCTGGACTGGCAAGTCGCACCGGCCCACCCGGGCCGGTGAGGATTGAAACGTACCACGCGCCGGGGTCATTGTCCCCGGGACGCAGGTCGCACCGGCCCACCCGGGCCGGTGAGGATTGAAACGCGCCGAAGGGCCAAGGTGAATCAGGGGCCGGCGCGTCGCACCGGCCCACCCGGGCCGGTGAGGATTGAAACCCTCGGCGCCGTCTACACCCCCGTCTGGGGCTCGTTGGGTCGCACCGGCCCACCCGGGCCGGTGAGGATTGAAACAAGCCGCCGGTCTCTCAGCGGCGCAGGCAGAGGCGGGTCGCACCGGCCCACCCGGGCCGGTGAGGATTGAAACTTCCCATACGACGACCCCATGGGGCCATTCGGCACGTCGCACCGGCCCACCCGGGCCGGTGAGGATTGAAACCACGTAGATCGTGCCGGCAGAGATGCCCGCCGCGAGTCGCACCGGCCCACCCGGGCCGGTGAGGATTGAAACGAGGCCGGAGGAGCTGGTGCTTGTCTCGGAGATGGTGCGTCGCACCGGCCCACCCGGGCCGGTGAGGATTGAAACCGGTGGCGGGTTCGCGCGCGAGTTTACGTTGGAGAGTCGCACCGGCCCACCCGGGCCGGTGAGGATTGAAACGCGCTCGGTGTCCTGGTTGAAGTTTTCCTGCAGCAGGTCGCACCGGCCCACCCGGGCCGGTGAGGATTGAAACTCCGATGCGACCTGGTTTGTCTGGGAGTTGGTGTTAGGCGTCGCACCGGCCCACCCGGGCCGGTGAGGATTGAAACTAATGAGCCGCGAGCCCAGGCTTGGGCAGTCTCCCGTCGCACCGGCCCACCCGGGCCGGTGAGGATTGAAACACATAGGGAATACAACTCTATATCCCGCAGGAGGACGTCGCACCGGCCCACCCGGGCCGGTGAGGATTGAAACTTCTCCGGGGCGGATTCTGGCGTCCGGCAGCAGCTCCGTCGCACCGGCCCACCCGGGCCGGTGAGGATTGAAACAGGACGCCCGGTCGTCTCGCGCGACGGCCGCATCTACGTCGCACCGGCCCACCCGGGCCGGTGAGGATTGAAACGTCTCGAGCCTGCTGCCAAGGATTGCCGGCAGGCCGTCGCACCGGCCCACCCGGGCCGGTGAGGATTGAAACGGAACTCCGCCGATCCGTACTGAGTGGGATGGTTGGTCGCACCGGCCCACCCGGGCCGGTGAGGATTGAAACCGGGATGGGCGGTCCATCCTGTCCGGTCTCGCGAGGTCGCACCGGCCCACCCGGGCCGGTGAGGATTGAAACCCCTTTGCGCAGTCCCAGCGTCGAGCACACCCAGACGAGTCGCACCGGCCCACCCGGGCCGGTGAGGATTGAAACTATTGCCCCATCTCGTGCGCTCTACTTGGAAGTGTGTCGCACCGGCCCACCCGGGCCGGTGAGGATTGAAACCCCGAATATCACCTCCCAAATGCCGACAAAGAACTAGTCGCACCGGCCCACCCGGGCCGGTGAGGATTGAAACTTTGCAGTAATACTTAGCTCCATGAACAGGAACTACGAATGTCGCACCGGCCCACCCGGGCCGGTGAGGATTGAAACACTTAGTCCTTGGACCGAACTCTTTCACTGTTGGCAAAGTCGCACCGGCCCACCCGGGCCGGTGAGGATTGAAACCACTCACTGTCCACGGGCATGCAATAGACCGCCGCAAGTCGCACCGGCCCACCCGGGCCGGTGAGGATTGAAACCCGCAGATCATCCGCGCCGCGCTCGGGGCGTATCGGTCGCACCGGCCCACCCGGGCCGGTGAGGATTGAAACAAATCGGTCAAGGAGGACCTGTCTGGGTAGTCCGGGTCGCACCGGCCCACCCGGGCCAGTGAGGATGGAAGTTCGATCATGGTGCGCTCGACGAGAATCCCAAGAGCCACGCCCTCCAATTTGCGGTGGCAACGCCGACACTAGGAGTAGATCGCCGCGAGTACCGCAAGAAAACGAGTCTCGTGGCGGGGAGACCTCTCATGGCCAAACTTCGTTTGGGTCCGATCATTCGCAATCTCCGCGGCAAGTGGGCCGGTACCGTCGTCCAAGGGGGGCGGGACGGGTTGATCACGCGCGAGGACGTCACTCCGAAGAACCCGAGGACCGACGCCCAGGTCGCCGTCCGCGCCAACTTCGCGAAGGCCGCTAGCCTCTTCAGCAACTTCAACCCGAGTCAGGCGGGCCAGTGGAACCTGTACGCGACCACGATCGAGCGCATGAACAGGGTCAACGGACGCAAGAACAACCCCACCGGCTTCAACGTCTTCACGGAGTTGACCGCCAAGTACCTGCAGGTGAATCCGACCGGCACCCCGCCGTCGACACCCCCCACGTCGGCCTTCGGCGGCGACGACGTGAAGTTCACACTCACGGCCTCCACGGGCAAGCTCACCTTCACGGCGGACAAGCCGAACGCCTCCGGGGTCACGACCGAGCTCCTCATCCAGCGCCTGGCGAGCGGCAATCGGAAGCCTGCGTCGAACGGGTACCGGACGAACCAGTTCTTCCAATTCCAGACCGGCTCGCTGAGCCGCGACGTGGCCCTACTGCCGGGCAACTATGCGGCGGCGATCCGCTTCGTGAACAAGAACACCGGCCAAGCCGGCCCCCTCGTCCCGCTCACCAAAGCCGTGATCAGCTTCGCGGTCGAAGAGGGCGGCACCAAGAGCCAGAAGAAGGCGGCCTGACACCGCCCCCCTTCCCCGCTCCTCCCCTTGCGCGGGGAGGAGCGCGCCCCACCCGGTGTCGATGGCGGGAGGAGACGCGCGAAGATTCCCGCCGACGACGACACTGCGGCACGCCACCACCCTCGACCCGATTCACGCCGGGGCAAGGGACGGCAAGCCGAGGCCCGGGCCACGCCCGGGACGAAGGCGCTCCGTCCAGGGACTGGCCTCTGGGCCGGCGTGAATCAATCGGTCGGTACGGTGGCGAAGCCGCCGTCGAAGAACTTGCGGGCCAGGATCATGGCTCCCGGCGACGCCGTCAGGTGATTCAGGTCGGGTCCGTCGATCCCGTGGTAGTTCATCGTCGCGGGCGTCACGCCGCGGGCGCGCATCGCGTTCACGGCCGAGACCGTGTTGCCGAACGACACCAGCGTATCCTGCTTCAGCCCGACCAAGTACATCGGGACCGTCGGGCTCCAATCAAAGGTGTCGTTGGCCTGGAGCACCTGGTAGAGGGGGAAGTTCGGATCGGGCGTGGTCAAACCGGCGGCCGCGGCCGGGGTCATGATGTCCGCCAGATAGTAGTCGCCGTCCGCACGCTTGCGATATCCGGCCAAGGTCGCGGAAATGAGAAGCGACTCCACGGCCTGCTTGTTGGTGCGCTTACCCGAGAAGTTCGGTGCGATCGCGCCTGCGAAAGCGGCTTTGAAGATCGTTCCCGGCTTGATGCCGTAGTAGGCGTTCGCCGAATGGGCAACGTCGCCGACCAACATCAGGGGAGCGAACTGGAGGTCGTCGGGGCTCGGCTGCTGCGGCCCCATGAGCAGCAGTCGCTGCGCTCCGCTCAGGTCGTACGGACCGGAGAGCGGTGCGCTCGCCACAAACGGTTTGTCCGGAAACGGGCTCGCTTCGAGCAGTTGGCTCAGACCCATCGCGTTCGCTCCGCCTTCCGAGTAGCCGGTGACGAAGATCCGGTTCGCGACCGGACGGGCGACGGCGCTCGCGATGGCATACGCCGCCACTGCCGCGTCGCGTCCGGCGACGGCGTTGCGGCTCGGAACGACGTACGGGTGGGGATCCGCGCTGGCACCCTGTCCGATGTAGTCCGGCATCACGACGGCATACCCTCCGGTGGTCAGCGCGGCCACAGCCGAAGCCGCCTCGGCATAGGCGTCAGGGCCTGTGATTCCCGATGACGGACACTCGTGCTGCCCGATCGACGTCCCGTGGGTGTAGATGACCATGCCCTTCGTGCTGCCCCCGTCGGGGATGGCGACCGCGCCGGAGAGCGTCGTCAGATTGCCGTAGAAGTCGAGAGAGCTGTACATGAAGCAGTACAGCTCCATGCCGACCGTCGGGTCGGGGAGATCACCGAAGCGGGGATCGGTCAGGCTCTTGCCCAGCGTAGTCCGCATGAAGGCGGCCAGGGTCGGGGCGTCCATCGTCTCGATGGTCTGAAACGAGATCAGATTGCCTTGACCCGGCACATCGGTCCGGCCGACCGGCTCCGGCGGGATGTGACGCTGGGAAATCGGCGCCGATCCGGACCCGCCGCAACCGTACACCAGACTTGCAAGAACGACGAGAGCAGCAACCTTTCGCGACAAGCAGAGCATCGGACCAATTTACCACCGCATGGCGCCGGCAACGCCTCGGCGGCTTTCGGTGTAGATTAAGGCAGTGAGCGACGGCGAAAGCCATCCGGTGATTCTCTTCGACGGCGTGTGCAATCTTTGCAGCGCGACCGTCCAGTGGGTTGTCCGGCGCGATCCACGGGATCGATTCCGATTCGCTTCACTTCAGTCCGACGTCGCGCAGCGGCTTCTCGGCTCGCTCGAGATGGGTCAGAGCTTGAACAGCATCGTGCTCGTCGATGAGCGCGGAGTCCACACCCGTTCGACCGCGGCGCTCCGGATCGCGATGAAGCTCCGCTTCCCTTGGCCGATCCTCGCCGCGTTCCTCATCGTCCCTCGTCCGATTCGGGATGGCGTGTACCGTTGGATCGCCCGCAATCGGTACCGGTGGTTCGGCAAAAAGGAAGCCTGCTGGATTCCGACGCCGGCGCTCCGCGCTCGATTTCTCGACGGCGCGGAGTCACCGGCGACGACGCCTTAGTACTTGCGGTTCGGTAGTTCCTGAGCGGCCATCGTCTGGTCGAAGAACTTGTCTTCGATCACGATCCGCTTCGGCAGCGTCTCACCCTTCTTGAACTTCTCGATCGCGTCGAAGAGGTAGGGCCCGAGGAGCGGGTTGCACTCGACCGTGCAGTTAAGCGTGCCCGCGATCATCGCGTCGAACGCCCCCTTCACGCCGTCGATCGAGACAATGATGATATCGACTCCGGGCTTCTTGCCCGCTTCCTCGATCGCCTGGATTGCACCGAGCGCCATATCGTCGTTGTGGGCATAGAGGGCGTTGATCGTCTTGCCGACGTCGCTCTTGAGCAAAGCCTCCATAACCTGCTTCCCCTCGGCTCGGGTGAAGTTGCCCGTTTGCGAGAAGACGACCTTCATGTCCGGGTGGTTGGCGAGCACTTCCTCGAACCCCTTTTTCCGATCGTTGGCGGGTGCACTTCCAGGGGTTCCCGTCAGCTCGGCGATGACGGCCTTTCCGTCCATCTTTTTGGCGAGCCACTCGGCCGCCATCTGACCCTCTTTCACAAAGTCCGAACCGATGAACGTCACGTAGAGATCCTCGGGAACCGCCGGTCGTCGATCCGAGACGAAAACAGGAATCCCGGCCTCTTTCGCCTCCTTGAGCACCGGCTCCCAGCCCTCTTCGACGACGGGCGCGAATGCGATCACATCGACCTTCTGAGCGATGAAGCTACGGATCGCCTTGATCTGGTTCTCCTGCTTCTGCTGGGCGTCGGCGAACTTCAGTTCGATGCCTCGCTTTTCGGCCTCGGACTTGATCGACTCGGTGTTTGCCGTGCGCCAGGCGCTCTCTGCGCCGATTTGGGAGAAGCCGACGACGAGCTTCTTGTCCGTGCCCCCCTGGGCGCTCGACCCGGTGGACGACGCTTCACCTCCGGAGTCGCCCTTGCCGCAACCGGCGCTGGCCAGACCGACGACGAGACCCGCGAGCGCGAGCCAACCCAAAACCTGCCTCATGGGCGCAGTGTACTCAGGCCAAAGCAAAGAGCCCTCCGAGCGTTCGCTCGGAGGGCTCTTTCGAAACCTGGCTTAGCGTGCGTAGAACTCGACGACCTGGTTCTCCTGGAAGAACTTCGGGAAGTCCTCCCGCTCAGGGAGGGCGATGATCTTGCCGCGCATCTGAGGCACGTCCGGCTCGAGGTATACGGGGACCGGCGCGCCTTCGTAGTGGTTCATGCGTGCGATGCCACGGCTCGCTTCACGATCCCTCACGGACACGATGTCGCCGACCTTCAACTGATAGCTCGGAACGTTCACGACTCGCCCGTTCACGCAGATGTGGCAGTGCACGACCATCTGGCGGGCCTGGAAGATCGACTTCGCGTAACCGAGCCGCCACACGATCGTCGCGAGACGAAGCTCAAGCAGCCTAAGGAAGTTCAAGCTGCTGTTGCCGTGCATGCGCTGCGCCTTGTCGAACGTGTTCCGGAACTGTCGCTCGAGCACGTTGTAGTAGCGGCGGATGACCTGCTTCGCCAGAAGCTGCTCGCCGTACTCGGACGTCCGCCGGTCACGGAGCTGCGGACCATGCTGGCCGGTGGGATACTGCCGCTTGTTGCTCGGGCATTTCGCTTTGCCCCAAATGTTGAAGCCCACCTTGCGGCAGATGTCTGTTTTTCTTCCTCGATAGGTCGCCATCGTGTTATCGCGGCCGAGCAGACGCTCCGAGCCGAACGCATAAGATACCCGATCGCGAGCTACGAAGGCAACGACTCAGCCCCGGACGATCGTCACGCTCGACGCGGTGTCACCGACGTCAAGACGCTGGAGGACGTCGAGTCCGGAGACCACTTGTCCGAAGATCGTGTAAGCCCCGTCCAGGAACTTGGCGGGCGCAAGCATGATGTAGAACATCGAGTCGCCCGAGTCTTTGTCGTTGTCCTGGCGAGCGAGACCGACCGCTCCCTCGACATGCTTGAAGCCGGAATCCTCGAACGGGATCTTCTGGCCCGAACCGCCGGTCCCGATGCTACGGTCGTCGAGCGGTTTCGACTTCGTGTTCGGATCGCCGAACCGGGCCATGTAGGGTCGAGGCTTTCGGGCGACCTCGAAGAACTTCTGGCGATCATAGAAGCCGGATTGCACGAGCTCGATGATCCGGCTCGTCGTCTTCGGGGCCTGCTTCGTGTAGAGCAGGATGTCGACGACACCTTTGCCCTGGATGTTCATGCGCATGACCGTTTCGCCTGGCTTCGGCGTGTACTGAGCCCACGCCGTCGCCCCCAAGGCCAGTCCGATCACCAAGAGGAAGAAGCGTCGCATGTTCAGTAGATTAGACGACTTTCGGCCCGATCCGAGTCGCTTGGCGGCCGGTTTCGCGAGAATGCCACAATCCGGGCTCTGTGCTTGAGCTTGTGTCGTCATCTGCATTCGCCTCGTTTTGGGGGCAGACGTTCGAAGTTGGGGATCTTGGCGTCGTCGCCTTCCTCGTCTTGCTCGAGGCGCTGCTGTCCGCCGACAATGCCCTTGTTTTGGCGATCATGGTGCGCCACCTCCCGAGAGACCTTCAACGCAAGGCGCTGCTCTACGGCCTCGGTGGGGCGTTCGTGTTCCGGCTTGTCGCGATTCTGCTTGCGGCCTCGATCATCTCACTTTGGTGGCTCCAGGCGATCGGCGCACTCTATCTGCTGATCCTGCCGATCAAGCACTTTCTCGAAAGCGCCTCCGGCAAGGAGATCGCCTCGAAGGGCGGTGGATTCTGGCAGACCGTTGTCGCGGTCGAACTCGCCGACATCGCCTTCGCCATCGACTCGGTGCTCGCCGGAGTCGCCTTGATCGACTCTTCCGAGAAGATCTGGGTAGTCTATCTCGGAGCGATCATCGGAGTCGTGTTGCTCCGTTTCGCGGCCGGCTTCTTCGTCAAGCTCCTGGAGCGATTCCCCTCGCTCGATGCCGTCGCTTACGTACTCGTAGGGTGGGTCGGGGTCAAGCTTGCCTTCATGGCCGGCCACAACGGGACGAAGGCTCTGAAGACGGACTTCTCGGTCCCCGAGATGTCGGCCTATGTGTTCTGGTCTGTCCTCGCCACGATCTGCGTTTTCGGAACGCTCTATGCCGTGCGAAAGAAGTCGGAGATGGGTGCGGACGAACCGAGCTCCGAACCCGAGGGTGCCCCGCGCCCGTAGAGTCCAGGATGAACGACGAACCCCCACCCGGATTCTGGGTGGGGGCTGTGAGAACCTTCGCGGAAGCGACGGCTCAGTCGCGCGGCTCGCCGACGACTTCGGGAATCCCGTTCAGGTCGAGCGGCAAGTTGTAGCATCGCACCGTCGCGTTGGTCGTCTGGTCGACGCCCTCTCCCGGCAGAACCGCGGTCTCGCTCAGGAACTTGGCGCGCCCGTCGACGAAGTTCGCGTTGAGCCCACGCGAGTGCCGATTCGAGCCCGCAAAGTTGTAGCGGTTGAACGGGGTCGGCGGAGTCCGATAGAGGGGGTTGCCCTGGTAGCCGGCGGGGACGTTCTGCACCGTCTGGCCGACGCGCGTGTAAGCCGCATCATAGAACATGATCGTGTCGGTGGGAAGCGGCACGCCGCCCTCGCTGCGAACCGGGTCGTTCTCGTATCGGTTCGGACCGACCGCCGGATCCTCGAACAGCGCGAAGTTGAACGCATAACTCGCGACCGTCACGTTACCGGCCGGTGTCATGCCGATCGACTGGAGGATCTGCTGCCATTTGATCGAGTCCTTCGCGCTCGGACAGGTGAAGATGTCTCGGTTCTTGGTGTAGTTCTGGATCGCGTCGAAGACCGCGTAGACCTGGGCACCGGCGGCCGGCAATTCGCCGGTTCCATTGGCCGCGTACGCGCTCTGGGGGAACACGCCGTCGGTGTCACCGATGTACATGAGCACGGCCATGCCGTTTTGGCGGAGGTTGCTGAGACAGGTCGTTTTCTTGGCTGCTTCCTTGGCCTGGGCGAAGACCGGAAAGAGGATGGCAGCCAGAATCGCGATGATGGCGATGACCACCAAGAGTTCGATGAGAGTGAAAGCCTTCCGAATGCGCATGAAGTCTCCTTGCGTGAAATCCGTTCGAGGGAAAGTCGAAGGGAGCGCGGCCCCTGATCCAAAGTTTATTAGCCGCTCGTTAAGTCGGACTATCATAGCGCCCCGGTTCGTTCTCGCGCTACTGAGAACGGTGCCAATTGCCCGAAACTTCACAACCCAGTAAAGTTTCGGGCCCCACGATCGGCACCCTTGGACGACGTAGAATGGAGGCGAATGCCGCGCAATCCGGGAGACCGCATCGTTGGAGTCGAAACCGAATTCGGGTGCTTGGTCGCCGACGAATCGCTTGGCAGTCCCGAAGCCGCCGCCGAACTCATCAAGGACTACCTCTTCTATGAACTGAAGGTCGGGGCCGTCGACCTTCACGCTCGGGACGAGGTCTTCGAGCCCTCGCGATCCGGCGGCTTCCTCATCAACGGCGCACGCCTCTATATCGACGCGGTCGGGTCGCACCTCGAGTACGCGACCGCCGAGTGCCGTCTCCTTCGTGATCTCGTCGCCAACGATCGCGCCGGACAACGTCTCATCGTCCGCGCGATCCGTGAGCTCGGTCTTCAAGATCAGGTGTTCGTCTACAACAACAGCGTCGATCACTTCGGCGGGCACACGTTCGGTTGCCACGAGAACTACTTGGTCCGAATGGACGAGGATTTCTTTGGGTATCGGGCCCACCTGTTCTATCCGTTTCTCGTCACGCGTCAAATCTTCGCCGGCGTCGGCCGAGTCGGAGGCCATGTTCTCGCCAATACCGGCTCACGGCCCAGCTACCAGGAAGTGATCGAGAACCCGATCGACTACATCTGGGTCAGCAACATCTACAGTGTCTTCCCCGATGAGGCCATTCGTTTCCAGCTCAGCCAACGAGCCGACCACATCCTTAAGACCGTGGCGAGCCGGGTTCGCTTCAACCGCGCACTGATCAATCCGAAGTGGGAGCATTACTACTCGCACGACGGTATGCAGCGGCTCCACTTGCTCTTCGGCGAATCCAATCAGAACGAGTTCGCATACGCCCTAAAAGTCGGGACGACGTCGATCGTGCTCCGTCTCCTCGAGGAGTTCGCCGTGCCCGAAGATCTGACGCTCGCCGCCCCGCTTCACGCCCTCCGGGACGTCAGCCGCGATGCCCACTACCACTGGAAAGTGACGATGGGCGACGGGAGTGAATCCGACGCGATCGCGGTCCAGCGTCGCTACCTCGAGCTTGCCCAACGGTACCGGGGCGAGACGACGGAAACCGACTGGGTGCTCGATCGATGGGCCGAGACCGTCGACGGCCTCGCACGCGACCCACGGTCGATGGCGGCTCAGATCGACTGGGTCGCCAAGCTCGGCATCGTCGAGTCCTACCTTGCGGAAGAGGGTCTTGGGTGGGACGACGACGCCCTCCACTCGATCGACCTCGAGTACCACAACATCGACCCGGCTCAGAGCCTATTCCACGCCCTGCAGGAAATGGGTCAGACCGAACGCGTGATCGACGACCTCGATATCGTGGACGCGATGACTGAGCCGCCGACGAATACCCGCGCCCTCGGAAGGTCCCAACTCGTCCGACAGGTGTTGGAGAGACGCAACCCGAAGTTCTACGCATTCGATTGGAACGGGGCCTCGATCGAGCGCCACGTGTACATTGAAATGCCCGACCCGTTCGAAACCTACCGACAGGCCTGATGCGTTACTACGTGATCGCCCGTGATGGGAGGAAGTTCGGACCGGCCGATCTCGAAACGCTGAGCCAGTGGGCTCTCGAGGGCCGGGTCGCGCGCGACACGTATTTGGAGGACGAGTTTTCTGGCGAGCGGATTCGCGCGGGGGAGGTCGTCGGCATCAACTTCCCTCCGGCGGCACCGCTCGCGCCACCGACCGACTGGTCGAAGCCCCCGGAATTCGGGGTCGGCAACACCGCCACGGTCGGCACCAACCCGGGTTCGAACGAATTGGCTCTGGCTTGGGTTTTTGCCGTGCTGTCCATCGTCCTCTGTTTCGCCTACGGATGCCTGGCGATCGCGTTCGGTCCCTTGGCGCTCTACTTCGCGAAGAAAGCCGAGGCCAACGGAGCCAACGCGACCGGACCAAGAGTGGTGGCATGGATCGCGATCGGATTGGGAACGCTGTTCGTGCTCGCGATGGTCGTGCTCTTCACGTTCGCGTTCAGCGCCGGCTGAGGATGGAGCGGCGGGCCAATCCCTGGCCCGCCGAGAGGCATACGCTAAGCCTGAAGTTTTTCGTAGAGCAGCCGCTCAAGTTCGTTTCGAACCGGCTCGCACTCGATCTTCTCGAGCACTTCCGCCGCAAAAGCGTAGACGAGAATCGCTCGGGCTTGGGTTTCATCGATGCCTCGAGACCGAAGGTAGAACAGCGCGTCCGAACGCAACTGTCCGACGGTCGCCCCATGGGTGCATTTGACGTCGTCGGCAAAGATCTCCAGCTGCGGCTTCGAGTTCATCGTCGCCGACGGCGACAGGAGGATCGCTTGGTTCGTCTGCTTCGCGTCGGTCTTCTGGGCATCGAGGTGAACGAAGATCTTCCCGTTGAACACCGCCATCGCCTGGTCATCGAGGACGTGTTTGTAGACCTCGAAGCTGTCGCAATGGGGAAACGCGTGGTCGAGCCGGGTGTGGTTGTCGCACACCTGCCCGCCATTCTGGACGACGACGCCATCCATGCGGCAGTGCAGGTTCGAACCGTTCAAGAAGATGTTGAGGTCGTTGCGCGTGAGCTTGCCGCCATAGGTCACGCTGAACGTGTTGAGGCTGCTGTCTCCCTCTTGCCGAATCTCGGTCAGGGCGATGTGGAGTGCCTGCTCGCTCTCGCGCTGGACCTTCACATGTTCGACGTGGGCGTTCGCTGCCACCGTCCCTTCGGTGACCGCGCAGGTGAACGTCACCCCTTCTCCGATGGTAGCGTACGTTTCGACGATCGTCGCCTCGGCCTCGGAGTGGGCAAGTATGAACAACCTCGGGAACGCCGCGACCGCCTCCGCACCGGCAATCGTCACGTGGAGAATCTCGATTGCGGGCTCGATCACCGCACCGCGAGCCAATTCGATCATGACCGCCTCGGCGTGACAGGCCGCGTTCAAAGCAGAAAACGGTGTCGCGTCGATCGCCGCGACCGAGCCGATGCGCTCGCGATCCGTCGGCGTGAGTCGATCACCAAAGCGCACGTCCAAGCCGGGAATGCCGAGCCGGCACCATTCTGGCGCGATCTGGCCATCGACAAGCACGATCCGAGGGCCGTCAGCGATAAGCCAAGCGTCAAGGTCGAGCTGCGCCACATCGGTCGCGGAGGCCGCCACGAACGAGGTCTCGGCGAGTTCGCGAAGCGACGTGTACTTCCACTCTTCGTGCCGAGTCGTCGGGATTCCGGACCGACGGAAGGCCTCGAGACCCGCCGCTCGGAGCGGTGTCGGCGGCAACGCCGAGGCGATCTGCGTGAGCGAATCAAGCCCGACGGCAGGGGCTTCCAGACTCACGCTCATCCTCGGGCTCCGGCAGCCAGTTCCTCTTCGATCCAGCCGTAGCCCTTCGCTTCGAGCTCATGGGCGAGCTCCTTTCCTCCTGACTTCACGATCCGGCCATCCATGAGGATGTGCACGAAGTCCGGGACGATGTAGTTGAGGAGCCGCTGATAGTGGGTGATGACCAGGAATCCACGCTCGGGCGATCGGAGGGCATTGACGCCGTCGGCGACAGTCTTGAGGGCGTCGATGTCGAGTCCGGAGTCCGTCTCGTCGAGGACACAGAGTCGGGGTTCAAGCACCGCCATCTGGAAGATCTCGTTCCGCTTCTTCTCGCCACCCGAGAAGCCTTCGTTGACGCTGCGCGTTAGGAGGTCGCCCTCGAGGTGGAGGAGCTTGATCTTCTCCTTGATGAACGTCATGAACTCAAGGGCGTCCATCTCGGACTCGCCCCGCGCCTGTCGCTTCGCGTTTACGGCTGCCCGGAGGAAGTAGCTGTTGCTCACGCCCGGAATCTCGACCGGATACTGGAACGCCATGAACAGGCCCTGGTGGGCGCGCTCCTCGGGATCGAGTTCGAGCAGCTCCTCCCCGTCGAAAAGGACCTGTCCGGACGTGATGTCGTACCCATCGCGACCCGCGAGCACATTCGCAAGGGTGCTCTTTCCGGAGCCGTTCGGCCCCATGATCGCGTGAACTTCACCCGATCGGACGGTGAGATCGATTCCCTTGAGAATCGGCTTGTCTTCGACGCCTGCGTGCAACTGCTTGATTTGGAGCATGGTTTCCTCAATGGCGTTCTACGCGACGAAGGATCACCCCATCATCCGCCCGCGAGAATCTTTACAATTTTAGCATGATTCCAGATGGAGCAGCCGCTGATATGAGACTGCATTATGTCTGGCATATAGTCACAAAAGTGCAGGCTCAGAGGAAAGCTCTGTGCGTGCCCCGCACGCAGAATCTTGTTTCTTGAGGTCTTTCATGAAAAGTCAGTTCAGATTCGCTCTTCTTGTCGCCTGTAGTTCGGCGAGCCTGGCGGCCCAGGCCATCGTCATCACCCAGAACGTCGACAACAACACCATCACACCTGGAAACTCCGTTTCCTGCAACGCCGGCGGCCTTCATGTGGACAACTGGTACGCCCGTGGTTTCAACCTTGCCGACTACGGCATCACCCAGCCGTTCCAGGTCAGTTCGGTGCGCTTCGGCGTCGAGGCCGCTTCCAGCCCCGCAGGCTTCCAGAGCATCACGGTGAACCTGTATGACGGGTACTCGACGTCCGGTGCGAATCTGCTTCCGGGCACGCTCGTCGGGTCATCGACCTTCAACCTCGCCAACGGTGCCACGTTCTTCCACGTCGAGAACGTCAGCGCGCTGATCACTTCGGGGCGCGTCGTCGCCGAAGTGTTCACGCCGAACGGCCAATCCGCGGGCAATGGCTTCTTCATCGGATCCAACCCCAACGGGCAGACGGGTCCGAGCTACATCAAGGCGCCGGATTGCGGTGTGACTTCGCTGACGAACCTCGGCGCCATTGGCTTTGGGGGCATGCACGAGTTGATCTGCATCGACGGCCAGCCCGTTCCTGAGCCCGCCACGCTTGCCGTGCTCGGACTCGGAGCCATCGCCGTCCTCCGCCGACGCCGCCGCAAGTAAGCGTCAAATCCTCCTCCCATTGCCTCCGAACGCGACCGCGCTCGGAGGCATTGTCTTGTTAGCGAGTGAGCAGCTCTCCCGTTTGTACTCGCCACAGCGCGGCGTAGAGCCCCCCGCCCTCAACCAGTTCTTCATGGGTCCCCGCCTCAAGAATGCGCCCCCCTTCGAGGACCCAGATTCGGTCTGAATCGCGAACGGTCGAGAGACGGTGCGCGATGACGATCGACGTTCGGCCCTCCGTGACGCGACCGAGCGAGCGCTGAATCGCGGCCTCGGTCTCGTTGTCGACCGAGGACGTGGCTTCGTCGAGGACGAGAATGGCAGGATCGCGCAGCAACGCCCGAGCCAACGATAATCGCTGGCGCTGGCCGCCGGAGAGCTTCTGGCCCCGCTCGCCCACGACAGTGTCGTACCCCTGCGGAAGATCGAGGATGAACTCATGCGCTTCAGCCGCACGGGCCGCATCTTCGATCGCTTCGATCGAAGCATCGGGCCGACCGTACGCGATGTTGTCCCGCACGGTCCCATGGAAGAGAAAGACGTCTTGGCTCACGTAGCCCATGGACCCACGCAGGGCGTCGTTCGCGAGCGTACGGATGTCCTGACCATCGAGGGTCACTCGACCTCGGCGAGGGTCATGGAACCGGAGGAGCAAGCGCAAGAGGGTCGACTTCCCTGCCCCCGTCGCTCCGACGATCGCGTGCGTTTCCCCGGCTGGGATGCGCAGATCGATCTCTTTCAGAATGTCGGGGCCGTCGGCGTATCCAAAGGAGACAGATTCAAAGGCAATCTCGCCCCGGATGGGCTCACTCAGCGCGTGATCGCCGGGTCGCATGGTCGGCTTCACGTCCAGGAGATTGAAGATCCGCGACGTCGACGCCATCGCTCTCTGGTACTGGTCGAGGGTCTCGCCAAGCCGGGTCATCGGCCACAAGAGCCGCTGCGTCATAAAGACCAGCACCGAGTACATCCCGACTTCCATCCGACCGTTCAGGACGAGGTAGCCGCCGATCACAAGGGTGCAGGAGAAGCCGGCAAGAATCGCCATCCGAATGAGCGGAATGAACGCGGCCGAAAACCGAATTGCCTCGCGGTTCGCCTCACGATAGTCGTTCGAGACCTTGGCGACCCGGGCCGCCTCGCGCTTCTCGGCGTGGAAGGCCTTGATCGTGGTGATCCCCCCGAGGTTTGCGCCCAACGTGGCGCTCAATTCGGCAACCGCTTCGCGGACCTTGGCGTACAGCGGCTGCAGCCGGCGTTGGTACCGGATCGACGCCACGATGATGATCGGAATCGGGAGAAACGCGAAAGCGAGCAGCGTGAGCGAGCCCGCGGCAAAGACCGCTCCCACGAGCACGACGTTCCAAAACAGGTCGATCAGCGAGCTCGCACCGCCATCCAGGAACCGCTCGAGCTGGTTGATATCGTCGTTGAGGATGCTGAGAAGGCCGCCACTCTTCGTGTCCTCGAACCACGCGACTTCCAAGCCCTGCACGTGATCATAGAGTTCGACCCGGATGTCATGCTCGATCGTCTGCGAGAGATTTCGCCAACTCAGCGCCGCGAGGTAGCCGAACGTCGATTCGAGGATCCAGACGACCGCGTTGAGCACGGCCAGAACGAGGAGCTGGTCCCAACGCCCCTCGATGCCGAACCATGTGGCCATGAACGAATCGTTGCCACGAACGATCACGTCGATGACGGCTCCGATCAGCACCTCGGGAGCGACGTCCATGACCTTGCCCAGAGTGGTGTAGGTCGTGGCGAGAACGACTTTCGGTCGGTAGGGCTTGGCATAGCCCCAGAGTCGACGGAGACCGGTTTGATTCTGGTTCATGGTTGGCTTGAGTCCGCGGCAATGCTCGGCGATGGCACGATCTGTGCATCGACGGCGTTTACCCATTGAAGGAGCGCGACCGGGGTCCGGGTACCCTCGTGAGCGCATCGCGTGACGAGGAGAACGATTTTGACGAAGAAGATTGGAATTCTAGGATTGTGTGCGACCGCCCTTGCGGTCGCAGGCTGCGGCAGCAAGAACGATGGCCTTGCCAACGTCGGGGGAGAGGAGATCTCGCTGCAGGAGTTTCGCGAGTATCTCGAGATCATGCCCAATGCGCGCGTCTCGGTTCAGGGCCAGGTCGCCCGACTCCCGGTGATGGATACCCTCGGGTTCCAAGCGATGCAGGATCTCGTCGGATATAAAATTCTCATGCAACTCGCGGCAGACGAGGGGGTGCTCCCCACGCCCGCCGACGTCGCGAAAGAACTCACCTTCCGAACCCAGCTCGATCCCGCCTTCGTGAACAACCTTACGTCCACCGGTTTGACGCTCGCCCAGGTTCGGGACAGCCTCAAAATCGACTTGGCCCGCGAGCGGCTTCTGACCAAGGGCATCACCGTCACGAAGGAAGATGCGGAGCAGTACATCAAGGATAACCCCCGCCAATTCGTCGAGCCGGCCACGGCGCAAAGCTACGTCATCGTCGTCAGCAGCGAGGCGGCCCGAGATCAAGTCGATCGGGACCTCGCGGGCGGCGAGCCGTTCAAGCAGGTCGCGATGCGGTCCAGCGAGTTGGACAACGCCAAAGCCACCGAGGGTCGCTTCCAATACACGGTCCTGAGTCAGTACCCGAGCGACATCCGCCCGATCATCGAGCGCACGCCGGAATTGAAACAGACCGAATGGATCAAGTTCGATCGCGGCTTCGCGAAGTTCTACGTCGAGTCGAAGACCCCCGAAAAGCCGGTCAGTATGGACGACAACCGAAAGGAGCAGCTGCGGCGACAACTCGCGCTCCAATATGGGCAGGCAGCCAGCGATCTCGATCGGCGTCTCGTCGATAAGCTCAAGGAGAGCAAGGTCAACGTCGGCTACAAGTCGATGAGCAAGCGTTGGGACGAGTATGCGGCCGAGGTCACGAAGCGCGGCGAACTTGAGAAGCCGAACCAGTCCACGTCGAAAACGGACTCCAAGTAGGTCGGCATGCGGCGAGGCCCAGGCTCCCTGGGCCTCGCCGCGTTCTTAGTGGGGGGCGAGGGCGAACTCGAACGACGTACCCTGTCCCTGCACGCTCGTAGCCCGGACCCAACCCCCGTGGCGAACGACGATGCGTTTGACCGTCGCCAGGCCAATTCCCGAACCCTCGAACTCCTGCCTGGCGTGGAAGCGCTGAAACGGCTCGAACAACTTCGAGGCATAACGCATGTCGAATCCGACCCCGTTATCGCCCACGACGATCGACTCGGGGCTTGAGCCGCGCATGACTTGGATCCGACCAGGACGGCCGTGCGTGAATTTCCAGGCGTTGTCGAGGAGATTCTCGAGCAGGATTCGGGTCAACCCCGAGTCGCCCTCGATCCGTAACTCCGGCTCGATCTCGAAGACGCACGTTCGATCCCTTGAGCGAACCCGGAGTTGCTGGACGATCTCCTCGGTCATCGCGGTGAGATCGATCGATTCCCGATGAAGCGGGGTACGCGCCACCCGCGACAGGCGCAGGAGGTCGTCGATCAACTGGTTCATCCCCTTCGCGGCGCTACGGATACGATCGATCATCTCGGTTCCCTCGGCTCCGATCGTCGCCCCGTAGTCTTCGAGGAGGAGATAGGCCATGGCATCGACCGCTCGCAACGGACCTCGAAGGTCGTGGGAGACCGAGTAGGTGAAGGCTTCGAGTTCCCGATTCGCCGACTCCAGCTCGGCCGCGCGTTCAGCGAGATCCTGATGGAGGCGAGCGATCTCGGCTTCGGCCGCTTTGCGAACCGAGATGTCGGAATGGGTTCCGACGACGCGGAGCGGACGCCGATCTTCGGACCACGAGAGGACTTTCCCCCTGGCCTGGATCCACTTGTAGGATCCGTCCTTGCAGCGCATTCGGAACTCGGCGGCGTAGGCCGGCACCTCTTGGTGGAAGTGGCGCTGGAGGGCGGCCAAGGTCGCGTCGAGGTCAGCCGGATGAAGGCGGGACGCCCACGCATCGAAGGTGTTCGGGATTTCGTCCTCCTCGTAACCGATCATCTCCTTCCATCGGGCCGAGAAGAACGTCTGGTTGGTGACGGGATCCCAATCCCACACCCCGTCCCCGCTCCCTTCGAGCGCGAAGCGCCAGCGCTCCTCGCTGATCTGCATCGCACGCTGGAACTCCTCTGTTCGGGCCCGAAGCTGGGCTTCGATCTCCTCGAGCGCTTGGCGAGCAGCTTCCGCCGACGCGACGTGGGAACTGACGTCGATGACGATCGTCTCGATGACCGACTCGCCGCCGAAGAGGGTTGGCCGCGAGAAAACCTCGGCCACGAAGTCGGTGCCATCGTCGCGCCGAATCCGATATTCCTGAGTCCCCAGCTGGACCGACGGATCGCCGAGACGTCGGATGCGCTCCGACCACACCGGCTCCATCTCCGGCGGCAAGAACTCAGTCACCGAGCGGCCGATCAGGGCGTCTGGCGTGGCCACCCCCATCTGGCGAGCGAGAGCGGGGTTCGCGTGCAGGATGATGCCGTCGCGCCACAGGAGAGCGGGATGCTCGGCTCGATCGAGCAACTGGCGCTGGCGGCTGCACTCTTCGACAAGGTACGCGTCACTCACGAGACCCCCCAAAAGCTATCGTCATGATACGACGGGAAACGCAACAATGGCTGCCCTTTGGCGGTGGATTGTCGCAGATTGTGCGGAGTTTGTCGACTGCGCACATCCGGCTCCAACCCGTCTGCGGATAGAATGAACTCAGTCTTGCAAGACTCGGAGGTGAACTCGTGAAACGATGGATCATGGGTGGCGTGCTGGCGGTTGCGGCCGCGGCACTGGTCGCCCAAGGTTCGGGGTCCGGAGTTCTGGGTGGTTTCGTGAAGGCGCTGAACCAGGCTGATGGCCTGAATTCAACCTACACCATCCAGAAGCTCGGAGGGGCCCCGGATACGTACAAGGTGTCTCTGGCGAAGCCGAACAAGGCGCGCATCGAGACGCCGACGCAGCTCATCGTCGCCGATGGGACGACGATCGTGACGTTCGACAAGCAGGCGAACCAGTACATCAAGCGGGCGCAGACCCCGGCGGGGCTCCGTGGCCTCTTCACCGATGACGCCACGAGCATCTGGGCCGGCTTCTTCAATCCCGAGCCGTTCAAGGGCATGAACGCCAAGGCGTTGCCCGACAAATCGCGCAAAGGCATTCAGTTCAAAGTCGTCGAGATCAGCGCGCCGGACAACCAGGACATCACGCTGACCCTCTACGTCAATCCGGCCGACAACATCGCGCGGCAAGCCGAGATGACGGTCAAGTCCGGCACCCAGGCCGGCGTCCGGATTCTCGACACCAAAACCCTCGAACTCAAGAAGGAAGCCGACACGGTCTTCGCGTTCGCGCCCCCTTCGGGTGCGAAGGAAGTGACCGAGGCCGAACTCAACAGCGACAAGTGGTACCACGACCTCGACGAGGCGCTGCGCGTGGCCAAGGCGACGAACCGATTGGTCTTCATCGACTTCGGTGCCGTGTGGTGAGGGTACTGCAAGAAACTTCAGGCTGAAGTTTTTCCGACCCCCGAGTTCAAGGCTCTCTCGAAGTTCATGGTCTTCGTCCACATCGACGGCGATGAGCGAAAGGACCTGGTCTCCAAGTACGGAGTTTCCGGGTTCCCGACGCTGATCATGATGAAATCCGACGCGTCGATCGTCGATCAGTGGTCCGGCTACAGCCCGGCGCCGCAGTTCATCGAGCGCGTCAAGCAAGCCCTCCGCAAGGGCGGCATGAATCCCTGATCGAACCACGTGCTTCGAGAATCGGCCCTCCCGAGTTCGGGAGGGCCGATTCGCTTGCAGACCTTCCCTGGACTCGGGAGATGACGCGCGAAGAGGCACTCCCACCGAGGACTCAGAGGCGGAGAGCTACTCGATAACCCGTCCCACGATCGAGGCAACACGTGGATGTCGAAGGGGTAGGATTTCGGGATGCCCGACTTCGTGAACCAGCTCTGCTACGGAGACAACCTCGAAGTCCTGCGCAAGATGCCCGACGAAATCGCCGACCTCGTCTACCTCGATCCCCCCTTCAACTCCGCCCGCAACTACAACCTCCTCTTCAAGCAGGTCAAAGGCGGCGACAGCCCGGCCCAGATCATGGCGTTCGAGGACACCTGGCAGTGGAGCCACCGGCTGTACAACGAGTTCATGAGCGACGAGCGCAACCAGCCGCTCTGGAAGCTCGTGCAGTCGCTCTACGACATCCTTGGCGACTCCGAGATGATGGCCTACGTCGTCATGATGGCCCCGCGCCTGCTCGACCTCCAACAAGCACGCCACTTAGGACGTCCATGAAGCAGAATCCGGAGTACAATTGGCGTCCGATTCCGTCCATAAGGAGGTGGAATTGAAATTCGCAGAGTTCTTTGCAGGGATCGGCCTCGTGCGAATGGGGCTTGAACGCTCGGGTTGGACGTGCGCGTTTGCGAACGATATCGATCCGAAAAAGCTAGAGATGTATTCCGCGCAGTACCCAGACTTCGGCGAACACTTTGTGCTTGGGGACATCCGAAACTTGGATATCAGCCAGTTGCCGGTAGTTGATCTTGCGTCGGCTTCATTTCCGTGTACCGACCTAAGCTTGGCTGGCGCACGAGCTGGCCTTGCGGGCGAGCACTCGTCAGCTTTGTGGCCGTTCCTTGAATTGCTCCACAAGATCGAACTGATTCGCCCACCCATTGTTTTGTTGGAAAACGTCCCTGGGTTCCTGACATCTCACGGCGGTGCCGACTTCAAGAGTGCCTTGCTAGCCCTCAATCGCTTGGGCTATGAGGTCGATGCGCTCATCATCGATGCCGCACACTTCGTCCCCCAGTCAAGGCCGAGGATGTTTGTCGTCGCCACCTATCGACCCCTTCAATTCCGGGTGTGCGAGCGGCGCAAAATGCCAAAGCTCTTCGAATCGCAGGTCAGGCCCGCCGCCCTTGCCCAATTCATTCTCGATAATCCGGGGATCAATTGGAACATTCGCGAACTGCCCACCTTGCCCGTTCGAAGCTCTGACTTGCCCGCTATCCTTGAACCCATGAGCGACGACGCGCCCGAGTGGTGGTCGCCAGCCCGCACCGAGTACTTGGTAAATCAAATGAGCAGCAAACATCGGCAGATTGCCGATGAGATGGCTTCTCGCAAAGAGGCAACATACGGCACAGTGTTCCGCCGAGTGAGGAATGGAAAGTCAATGGCAGAACTCCGCGTAGATGGAATTGCGGGGTGTCTTCGTACACCGAAGGGAGGTAGCGGCCGCCAAATCCTCTTCCGGGCAGGAAACGGTCGATACAATGCTCGGCTCCTGACTCCGCGCGAGTGCGCAAGGCTCATGGGGGCGGACGACTTTCCAGTTAACGTGCCACAAAACCAGGCTTTGTTTGGGTTTGGAGATGCGGTGTGTGTGCCCGTCATTGACTGGCTGGCGAGGAACTACCTCAATCCACTCTTGCATGAGTTGACAAGTGCGGAATGTCGGATGGCTAGGGCTTGAAGGACAAACCTCTCGGCGTTCCATCCGATGTCGCTGAAATCAGAAAGCGAATTTCGGAATTCTTTAAGGAGAAATCTCCCTCCGGGAAACCGATTGGTTCATATTGGGGAGTTTATGTATTCTTCGACTATGACGGCGAGCCCATTTACGTCGGTCAGACCATTGAGAGCTTGGGAGGGCGTGTAAGCCGCCACATGACCAACCAGAGGACAGACGCCGTAGCGATGAATGTCCTCGACCCCTTTGAGGTGGCTTCGATAGAGGTCTACCTTCTGTATCATAGGTCGGAGAACCCACCACCCAGAGCGCAAGTGCTGAAAGAGCTGCACGCCCTCGAGTACACCGTGTTCCAAAAGGTCCTCCATGAGTCCACCCTCAAGGCCGTGCTGAATGAGAAGGATCTTGACGCGACTGACTTTGTAAAGCTCCCAACTTCATACCGAAAGCGCATAATCCCCGACGAGTTATTCGCCACCCGCCAGCACCCAGACATTCGCATTGCTAGGCGAGCAAACACCATCGCACGTTTGGCTCAAGTCATCAGCGAGCGCGAAGTCTCGGCGGGCCTTCGGCGCACCCTTCTTACTCAGGCGAGGCGCCTTGAGAAGCTGGCGGCTGAACGCTTCAAACCGTTTGAATCACAGGTGCCTCATGTGGGATCAGAAGATGACCAAGAAGATTGACCGCACGATCCAGGTCAAAGGCGGCAACGCCATGAACCTCAGCACCATCCGCGACTTCGCCAACGTCATTGAGTCGAACAAAGCCGTCCTCGGCATCATGATCGGCATGAAAGAACCCACCCCCGAAATGAAGCGCGTCGCCGACCAGATGGGCTACGCCGACTGGCCCACCGAACGCAAATACCCCCGCTACCAAATCCTCTCGATCGAGGGGCTCTTGGAGAAGGGCGTCAAGCCCGAGATCCCCGACAGCTATCGCCTCGGCGCGCAGACCGGCGTCGGCAGGGCGCAGGACGACGGGCAGGCGGGGTTGTTCGAAGGCGACGACTGACGTTGTTTTCGTCGCCGTCCTCGTCCTCGTCGCAGCAAGTGACCATCGATCCAGGGCATTCCGCGGGTCATCTTCGACCACAAAGGCGAGATGCGGGACCGCAAAGCCGAGATGTGCGGCCGCAAAGCCGAGATGTGCGACCACAAAGGCGAGATGCGGGACCGCAAAGCCGAGATGTGCGACCGCAAAGCCGAGGTGTGCGACCGCAAAGCCGAGGTGTGCGACCGCAAAGCCGAGATGTGCGCCCGCAAAGCCGAGATGTGCGACCGCAAAGCCGAGATGTGCGACCGAAGAGGGGAGATGTGTGCCCGTTGCACCAAGAGGTGCTGCTGACGGACCAGGATGTTTGATCGAGGGACTCAGTTGTGCTGTGGTTGGGAAAGGAAATGATGCAGAAAGCCTGGTCCCATCTAGGCTTGACGTAGCGAAGGCAAGTTCGTCAAAGTGAAAAGACGTGATCCTGCTCTGGCCCGAGCCAGTCGACAGGAGCAAATCCAACTGAGGAGAGAGCAGTGAGGAAGACCAACATCCCCCCGAGACGGTACTTGCAGAAACTCGACGAGTTTCTCGCCCATTGGCCGCTGGTGAACACGGCCTTGGGCTCCCCCCTCGCCCTGCAGGGCAACTACCTCGTCGCGAACCTCACCACCGATCGTGGCGCGGTCAACACCCAGCTGAACGCCGTCGTGACGGCCGAGAACAGCCGGCAGAGCGCGATCGCCGATCGCGACACCCGCCGAGCGAGCCTGCGGGAGCGGTTCCGCCAGTTCAACCAGGCCGTCCGTGCGTTCTTCCCGAACAGCACCTATGCGGCTCAGCTCCCCCGCATCCCGGGCCTCAGCCACCCGATGGGCGTGTGGGCCAAGGCGATGCAGGACGTCGCCGAGATCTGGAACGCGATCAACGCGATCACGCCGGTGCCGCCGGGCGCGCCGATCCCGCTCACCCTCGTCGGCGGCTACACGCGGGCGAACTTCCTGACCGACCAGACGGCGATGCTGGCCGCCTTCACGTCGGTCGAGTCATCGGCGCTCGCCCTCGAGAACGCGCAGCTCACGCGCGATCAGATCTGGCTGCCGATCTATGAGCGGCTCAAGCAGTATCGCCTGGCTGTGCAGGCGCGGTTCGCGGCGGGCGCGGCTCTGCTCGAATCGCTCCCTTCGATCACGCCCGCTCCCGGCCACACGCCGGCTCCGGTCAACGTCTCGGCGAGCTGGGACCCGAATCTGAGCAAGGCGGTGATCGTCTTCGAGGCATCGACCGACCCCGACCTGATCCAGTACGAGCTTCGCGGGTGCTTCGGCAACCGCTACCGCACGGACGAAGAGGCGGTGCTGGGGAGCCTGGCGGCAGGGGCCTCGCCGCTGCGGTTCGAGACGAACACCGGCCTCGTCGCCTCCGGCTCGCGCGTGTTCTACAAGGTCTACGTGATCCTGAATTCGGGCAACGAGAAGGGCTCGCGCACGGTGAGCGTCACCCGGCCATAGGGGAGGTATTGGATGCCTGAGCGCAGTAACGACATCAGGAAATGGAGCGAGGGGTTTGTGGCGGCCTCGGAGGGAATCGAACCCCCGACGCCCTCCTTAGGACGGAGGCGCTCTATCCACTGAGCTACGAGGCCGTCGATCTAGCGTACCCGCCTCAGATCGACTCGACCAAGACCTGGTCGTTCGTGAAGACGCACAGCTCGGCCGCGATCTTGAGCGCCTCGCGTGCGATCGACTCGACGTCCATGCCGGTGTGGGCCGTCAACGCACGAGCCGCCGCCACGGCATAGGGACCGCCACTCCCGATGCCGGCGACGCCATCGTCCGGCTCGATCACGTTGCCGTCCCCGGACAGAAAGAGCAGGCCGTCACGATCGGCAGCGAGAATCATGGCGTTCAGGTTGCGCAGCACTTTGTCGGTTCGCCAGTCCTTCGCGAACTCGACGGCGGCGCGGCGAAGGCTGCCGCCGTGGGCTTCGAGCTTCGCCTCCAGGCGTTCGAGCAGGGCCTGGGCATCGGCAACGGAACCGGCGAACCCGCAGATGACCTTGCCGCCGGCGAGTCGGCGGACTTTGCGCGCGCCATGCTTGAGCACCGTCGCCTCGCCGAGCGTCACCTGCCCATCAGCGGCGATCGTGGTCTTGCCGTCACGCGAGACCCCAACAACGGTCGTCGAACGAATCTGAGCCATGAGGGCATTGTGAACCCTCGCGCCGACTGGCGACCCGCCGGCGTCTAGACACTCGTGGGACGCCGCGCCGAAACGTGGGGCTGGACGTTGCCCGCGCTCGGCGCGGGCCTGTTCGCCGTCGCGATCCTCGCCGCGTTGCTCGGCGCCGAGCTCTGGCCGGCGGTCGTCGCCGGCGTTGCCGGGCTCGGCGTCCTCCTTCTCGGTCTCGCGAATCAGCGCATCCTGACCCATCTCCACGGCGAGGTCGAGACCGCGCGCAGCGAATCCGCGCTCGCGGAGGAACGCCTGGCGCAGCAACGCACCGCCGTCGACTCGTTTTCGAACGGACTGGATGTGGCCATCTTCCTCTGCGATGAGCGCGGGCTGGTCCTCTACGCAAACCGCAAGGCGATCGAGATGTTCCGGTTCGAAGACCCGGTCGGGCGGGCGATCCTGGCCGTCAGCCTATCTCACGACCTCGAGAAGCTCGTGGGCTCGATCCTTGAGGAACCGATCGACGGTGAGCTTGCCTTCAGCTACCCTGAGGAGCGGATCGCACGCGTCCGGGCGTGGCGGGAGGGGGGCGGTTCCGAGCGCATTTTCGTCAGCATCGTCGATATCACCGAGCTTCGCCGACTCGAGCGTGTGCGCCAGGACTTCGTCGCCAACGTCTCCCATGAGGTACGGACGCCGATGACGACGATCCGCGCGATGGCGGAAACCCTTCAGGACGACGACACCGACGATCCCGAACTCCGGCAGCGCTACCTCGAACGGATCATCACCGAGGTCGATCGGCTGACCTTGATCTCGCAAGACCTTCTCATCCTCAGTGCGGCGGAGAGCGGGGTGCTGCGCAAGAACACGTGTGACCTCGTTCCGATCGCCCGCAACGCGCTCGCGCTCGTCGACGAAGCGGCTCGGACGAAGGGACTCAACTTGGTCCTCGAGGCCCCGGACTCCCTTTTCGCGGAGGCCAACGGAGCCCAGATCGGGCAGGTCTTCGTCAACCTGATCGAGAACGCCGTGAAATACACCGCCGAAGGCACCGTGACGATGCGACTCCGATCGGAGGGCCCCAACGCCATAATCGTGGTCGAAGACACCGGCATCGGGATTCCCAGCGAGCATCTGCCACGGATTTTCGAACGGTTCTACCGGGTCGACAAGGCGCGCACTCGACCGGGGGGTACCGGACTCGGCCTCAGCATCGTCCGGCACATCATCGAATCCCACGGCGGGACCGTCTCGGTCGAGAGCGCGCTCAATCGTGGAAGCGTGTTCAGTTTGTCCTTGCCCCTTGGGGAAGCCGGCCCGCCCCCGGGGCCTTCGGCGTGATCTTCATTAACTCGACCTCGAACACGAGGACCTGATTCGGTCCGATGTTCGGGGGACTGCCTTGAGGGCCATAGGCGATCGCGGGTGGAATCCTAAGGGTCCTCACTCCGCCGACTTGCATGCCGAGAATGCCGACGTCCCAGCCCGGAATCACGCCGCCCTGCCCGATCGTGAACGTGAGGGGCTTGCCACGTTTTCTTGAGTTGTCGAACTCCTTGCCGTTGACGAGCTTGCCGACGTAATGCACGTCGAGCGAGTCGCCCGATTTGACTTTCGGTCCCGTACCCACCTTGACGTCCTTCTTGTCAAAGACGTTGGTCTCGTTGCCAGGGACGCGATCGAGCAGCTTCACGTTGAAGACCAAGTCGGCCTTGCCTGGAATCTTCGGCGGCTGACCCTCTTCCCCGTAAGCCAACTGATAGGGGATCGTCAGTTTGCGCTCGCCTCCGACCTTCATCCCCTGAAGACCGTCTTCCCAACCCTTGATGACGCCTCCCGCGCCGAGAATCACGGGAAACGGCTGGTCATCGGGGCTGTCATTGCTGTCGAACTTCGAGCCGTCCGATTTCAGTGTCCCCGAGTAGATCACGAGGAGGATGTCGCCGTTCTTGGCGCCGTCACCCGTTCCTGGCTTGATTTCTTCGATCTGGACCTTGACGTTGGCGTCAGGCTTGTCCGAACCCGTGGTGCCGCTCTTGGTGTCGGCCGCCGGCTGCTGGGCGCATCCGACAAGCCAAAAGGTGGCGAGCATCGCCGTCACAAAGGAAACCGTTCGCATAGCCCGATAGTTTACTGCCGACCGGTCTGCCCGGGAAGTAAACTCGGCCCGATGAAGCTGTTTGTCGATACCGGAGACACCGAAGAAGTACGTCGGGCATCGGACTGGGGTGTCCTCGACGGCGTCACGACGAACCCGTCGTTGATCGCCAAGTCGGGAAAGGGGTTCCGGGAAACCGTCCTCCAGATCTGCGAACTCGTCCCCGGAGGCGACATCAGCGCCGAAGTCGTCGCGACCGATTACGACACGATGCTCAAAGAGGCGATCGAGATCGCTTCGTGGCACCCGCAGATCGTGGTGAAGGTCCCGCTGATCGAGCCCGGTGTCCAACTTGTGCGTACGCTCAGCGATCGGGGTATCCGCACGAACGTCACGCTCGTCTTCTCGGTCTCGCAGGCGCTTCTGGCCGCGAAGGCGGGCGCGACCTACATCTCGAATTTCGTCGGAAGAGTGGATGACATCTCCGACGACGGGATGGACGCGGTCGCAGCGACCGTCGACATGGTGCACCAATACGGATTCGACAGCCAGGTCTTGGTCGCCTCGGTGCGGCATCCCCTTCACGTCGTCCAGTCGGTCGCGTGCGGAGCCCACGTGGCAACGATGCCGCTCAAGATCATGGAGATGCTGTTCAAGCACCCGCTGACCGACATCGGGCTCCAGCGGTTCCTCGACGACTGGAACAAGGCCGGCCTGAAGATCTTCGGCTAGGGATCGATGATCGCGCCGCCTTTGGCGGGCCCGATCGGGCGTCTGGCCGCTTCGCCTTGGGGTGGATCCAGCTTCGTCTTGCCCGGAAACGTCGCCTGCCGCTCCTTCGTCGGGCTCAGGATCGTCAGGGTCAAGGTCGGGCAGCGCTGAAGCTCGGGCGTCGCGAACGCATCGACGACGTACCAGGCCCCGAAGAAGTCGCCCATCGGGAACAAGGGCGGACTCGGCTCCGCCTCGAACTCGGGGATGAGGGGTTGGGCGAACGGCACGTGCCGATACCACTTGAAATCCTGCAGCTTCTTGCGGTCTCGAACCTGCCACTCGCCGAGCGGTTCCACCCGAACCGGAAACGTTTGGTTGTTGCCAGTCAGGACGAACTTCAGTCGCCGGATCTCAAGCGGATCGGCGGGCACTTCCGGCGTCAGTTCGAGGAGCGAGAGCTTCTTGAATGCGGCGAGTTCGACGAGGAACGTCAGCTTGCCCTCGAGGCGACTGCGGATCGACTCCCACCGCCTTTCGGCCTCGCCATCCTCCCAGAGTTCTCGCCGAGATAGGAATCCAAGCCAGCGGGAAACCAGCCGAGGCGAAATCCACACCACCGTTTCCACGTCTCGCGGCAGCGTCCCGTCGTACCAGGAACCGATCGGTTGTCGGTCGCCGAGCGCGATGCTGAGCAGGGACGCGGTCTTCCGCTTGGCGGTCTGGACGCCGAATCGAAAGTCGGCCTCGATCGGGCGAGCGGGAAAGGAGATCGGGTCTGGAAAGGGTCCCAAGCTGGGTGGGCGATCCTGGTCCAGACCGATCGGCGTCGACAGGAGGATCAACATAGGGCCATTTCTCCTTTCGGCATCTTTGCGGGGAACTGGAGCCCGATTCCCTGAGCGACGGCACGAAAACTCCGATAGCTCGCGCCCAGGAGATGGAGAGACCCCGCATGGAGTCGCGAGATCACCTTACTCGCCGGCCGCCTGATAGGCGCCGGAGAAAATCCCGACCAGGTTCGTAATGTACACGTATCCGACGTAGATCGCGACGAGGAGCAGGACGACGACTCCGAACAGAATCCCGGTCTGAACCGAGCGAGTCTCCGCTTCGCCCTCGTAGAACTCGGCGACCTTGTTGAGCATGAAGTCGAGATTGCCGGTCGTTTCGCCGGTCGAGACCATGTCCAAAACGATCGGATTGAAAGCGCCGGTCGAGACCATCGTCTCGGTCACTCCCGCCCCTTCTTCGAGGCGCGAGAACGCCGGGTACATTTCCGCGCGCAGACGCTGGTTCCCGCACGCGTCAGCCGAGAGCTTGAACGCCTTGTGGATCGGGAGCCCAGCCTTGTAGAGCGCACCGAACGCCCGTCCGAACTTCGCCATCGCGAACTGGTGGGCGGTCTTGCCGAATCCGGGAAGGCGCAAAATCAGCAGGTCCCAGTTCTCCCTGATTTGTGGATTCTGGAGTCCGACGCGGACGAAGAGAAATGCCGCGACCAGGAGTGGGAGCAACACGATCCATGTCGCCCACGTCGTCAGAGGCGAGCTGAGCGAGACCGAGGAGTTCGGTTTGATCATCTGAATGAACATGTTCGCGCCGATGATGATCACCACCGACACGACCAGGGTGATCTTCGGATACAACGTGACCCGCCGCAACAGGTTGCGAAGCCTGATCTCCTGCTCCAGATAGTCCGCGATCTGGCTGAGGGCAGAGTCGGTGAAGCCGCCCTCCTCGCCCGCCCGAAGGATGCTGATCGTGAGGGGCGTGAAGACCTCCGGGTACCGCTGGAGCGCGGCCGAAAGCGGGTGCCCTTGGAGCACGACCTCACGCGCCTCGTGGACGATCGAGGCGAGCTTGCCGTTCCGTGTCTGGCGAGCAAGGGTGTCGAGGGACTGAACCGGATTCACTCCAGCCCCGAGCATCGTGGCGAGCTGGCGAAAGAAGAACAGCTGATTCTCGAGTGGCACCCTGCCCACGAGGGGTCCGGCGATGTCGGTCTTCCAAGTCGGGCGCGGAGTGAGGTCGACAGGCGGCGGGAGCGAGGTTTGCGGGGCCTCGCTTCGGGGTGGAGCAGCCTCCTGGACACGGACGGTCTCCAGCCGAAGACCCCGAGCCGAGAGTTCCTGCGCGACCTGCTCGACTCCGGCGCCCTCTTGGGTCCCGGAGACCGGTCGACCGTTTGTGTCCGTGGCTTGGTAGTGGTAGAGCGGCATTTGTCGCGAACCTCACCGGAGTATACGTCCGGACGCATCGGCTCGCTCCGGGCCACCGGCCCATCAGCGACGCGGCCTTTCCGCTTGTCGCAGCCAATCTCGACGTCGCCGATGAGCCGGAGCTCAAGGACTGGATCAAGCCGTCGATCGTCCGACGGTCGGTGGTCAGACTATCGGGATCGTCGGAGTGATCACGCCCGGTCTTCCGACGATCAGCTCCCCGGGTCCGAACGTGAAGATGCTCGACGTGATGAAGAGTGTCCGGGCCGAAGTCGATCGGCCGGGCGAGGAAGGGATCAACAAGATCATCCTCACCTGGGCCGGCACGAGCAGGCGAGCCGCATCGTCAACCCGGTGGTGCGCGTCTGCTCGGACGGCAAGCGCCTTACGGTCGATCTCGGGGGCCGCGCGAACACCCAGGATTACATGGTCGAAGTCATCAACCAGTCGGCATAGCTGCGGCGCTAGTCTGCCTGCATGAGAAGCTTATCAGCCGTGCCTTCGTACCAGCCCACTCCTCCGCTGCGCCAACTGCAATATCATGGGGCATAATTTGTGTCATGCAACGGCTCACCCACGTCCTCGCGGTCTCCCTTCTTGTTGGTCTTGTCGCAGCCGGATGTGGAGGCGGATCTTCGCCCGTCCCGGCGGCGACGTACAGCGGCGTTTATCGGGGGACGGTCGATCTTCCTGGCATCGGGGTTTCTGACGTGCTGCTCAGCCTCGAAGGAAGAGGCGCGAAGGGCGTCGGCAAGATCATCTCGCTCACCGGAAATCGACAGCGAAGGGCCACGTTCAGTTCGTTCTCCAACTCCAGCAATCGCTCGATCGTGACCGCGCCCCTCCTGAACGGGCCCGAGCACCAGATCGAAGTTCGACCGGTCGGCGATTCTCCAGTACCTTCGCAAGTGCAGGTGACGGTGAGCCGGGGCGGACAATCGAGTGAGGCCACCCTGTCCCGCTCCGGAAGCTTCGCGCGGGCCGGCGACCCGTCCCCCTTTGCTCCCAACGCGTCCTACAATGTCTCCGCCTCGGGCGACTCGTTCAGTTTCACCATCACGAGCGCCTCGCCGGACGGGACGGGAGGGTGGAACCTCAGTGGACTGGCCTACGGCCGTGGAGGAGAAATGATCTTCGGCGACCAGGGAATCCAACCGAGCAACTTCTCGAACGGCCTCCTGGTCATCCAGTCGGTCGGAGGTCAGTTCCTTTGCGATGGGTTCGATCCGGGATCGGGGGGCACCGGGACGGTCTTCACGCTCCAGCAGATTTACGGGGGCGCGCAGTTCAGTCGATAAGGCGATTGCATCCATCAGATCTTCCAGTTGCACGGTGAACCCGTCCATCCCGCTTGCACGGGATGGACGGGTCTGAGTTTGACCGCTCGGCCGCCCCTCTCCGACGGGGCCAGGACAGTACACTGGGCAGCATGCGCCGCACCCTCGCATTGCTCGCTTGTCTCGCCCCAACGGCTCTCTTCGCCGCCGACTTCACCCTGACGATCCTGCACACGAACGACGTCCACGCGCGCGTCGAGCCGAACAAAATCAAGCAGTCGACCTACGGGGGCTATCCGCGCAATACGACCCTCATCAAGCAGTTCATGAAGAGCGACCCGAACCCAATCTTGCTCTCGGCCGGGGACGTCTTCCAAGGCACGCTCTACTTCAACGTCTATGAGGGGCTCGCCGACCTCGCCTTCATGAACCGGCTTGGCTACACCGCGATGGTGGTGGGTAACCATGAGTTCGATAAGGGCCCCAAGGCGATCGGCAACTTCGCCCGTCTTGCGAACTTCCCCCTCCTTGCCGCCAATCTTGACGTGGCGGCGGAGCCCGAGCTCAAGGACTGGATCAAGCCGTCGATCGTCACGACGGTCGGTGGTCAGAAGATCGGCATCGTCGGAGTAATCACACCCGATCTCCCCTCGATCAGTTCGCCAGGGCCAAACATCCGGATGCTCGACACGTTCCAGAGCGTGCAAACTGAAGTCGATCGCCTCGGCAAGGAAGGGGTCGACAAGATCATCCTCCTCTCCCACTCGGGATATGAACTCGAGCAGGAGTTCGCGGCCAAGATCAAGGGCGTCGACGTGGTCGTCGGGGGCCATAGTCACACCCTGCTCGGCGACCTCGGGATCGCCGACCTCCCTGCCGGCCGCGGCCCTTACCCCACGGTCGTCAAGAACGCTGACGGCAACACCGCGCTCGTCGTCCAGGCCTGGCAGTGGGGCCAAGTACTCGGCCGAATCCAAGTCACGTTCGACGACATGGGCGCGGTCAAGGACTGGAGCAAGACGCCTCCCGTGGTCGTCGGCCCCGAGGTGAAGGACGATCCCGAAGCGGCCACCATGCTAAGCGCGTTCCAGAAGCCGGTCGCGGCGGTTTCGAACGAGGTCATCGGCGCGACCGAAACCGGACTCGGGCTCGACGGCTCGGCCCGAACCGGCGAGAACACGATGGCCAATGCGATCTGCGACGCGCAACTCGCGAAGACGAAGACGATGGGCGCGGTCGTCTGCTTCATGAACGCCGGCGGCGTCCGCGCTTCGATGGAGCCGGGCGAAATCACCTACGGAGAGGCGGTCACGGTTCAGCCGTTCAACAACACGCTCGTCCTCCTCGAACTTACCGGCGAGGAGATCCAGAAGACGCTCGAGTTCGGTTCGAAGGGCGCGGCGGACGGCTCGGGCGGGCTCATCCATCTCTCCGCGAACAGCAGCTACACCATCGATGCGTCCAGACCGGAGGGAAGCCGAGTCGTGAAGGTCACGATCGACGGCCTGCCGCTCGACCTCAAGAAGACCTACAAGATCGTGCTGAACAGCTTTCTCGCGGGCGGGGGCGACGGCCACGAGGTGCTGAAGAACGCGAAGGGATCCCGCCTCGACACCGGGTTCCTCGACATCGAGGCGTTCGCGGAGTACATCAAGGGCCACAATCCCTTGAACGGCAAGAAGGAAGGGCGCATCGTCGTTGTCGGCAAGTAGTGCTCGTCAGGCTGAGCGGACCGTGGCGGCCCTGTTGCGGAGAGACGGGGGAGCCCACGCCGTGCTCTTCTATGGTGCCGAAGGGGCGGGCAAGGCGACCCTGGCCCGTGAATTGGCCCGAGGCTGGCTATGCAAGACGCCCGTCGACGGGCTCGGCTGCCGTGAGTGCGGCATCTGCCGGTCGGTCGATGCCGCCCGAGCCGTCGACCTGGTGTGGGTCGTACCCCAGGGGGCGAGTCGTCTGATCCACCTGTCGGCGATCGTCGCCACCAACGACTCCGAGTCGGTGCCGGTCACCGAGCTCTTCCGCACGATGCCGCTGATGGCTCGCCACAAAGTCGTCGTGATCGAAGACGCGGACCGGATGAATGCCGCCGCCTACAACGCGCTCCTCAAGACCCTCGAGGAGCCAGGGCCGCACGGTCGGCTGATCCTGACGACTTCCGCGATCAGCCGGATTCCCGCAACGATCCGGTCCCGATGCCTCACGATCCAATGCTCGCTCCCCGACTTCGACGCCGACGTCACCGACGCGGAGCGCGCTTGTTCGGAGGGCGCGGTCGGAGTGGTCGACCGGATCCGGAAGGCGCCCGAAGTCTATGCGTCCATCCACGGGCTCGTCGACCGACTCGCCAACGCCCCCCGCTCGCAGGCGCTTGCCCTGGGCGCGGAGTTCTCCGACCTGGCCGAAGCGCTGCAAAAGCCGCTTGGCCTGGTGGCGCGGGCGGCCGACACCGAGGCTCTGCGCGCCCTTGCGGCGTGCGTCGTCGAGCATCCGGCGTACGGACCAGAAGCGGCGCAAGCCGTCGCCGAGACCCACCGCATCGTCCAGGGCAATGGCAACATGGCCATCCAGTGCGACGCTCTCTTCGTGGCGCTCATGAGTGCGCGAGCCGGTCGCTGACCAGAACCCCCTCCGTCCCGCGGGAGCGGGCCACCTCCCCCGATGCGGCGCACGACTC